>Ga0099364_10000654_pt1 | contig 59297 bp, 52 predicted proteins | sample TergutTh196P3_FD_73070 | JGI IMG/M metagenome (GOLD analysis project Ga0099364, IMG submission 73070) | Microcerotermes parvus P3 segment gut microbial communities from Pointe-Noire, Republic of the Congo - Th196 P3 | ecosystem: Host-associated > Arthropoda: Insects > Digestive system > Gut ... | reverse complement strand
ACCCTGTCCCCCAGGGCTTTCTTGATCTTTTCTATTACCGGCTTGGCTTGTTTTTCTGCATCCTTGTCCTTCTCTGCTCCCAGTTCTTCGTCAGTTCCTGCACGGTTTACTGCCTTTAGGTCCCAGCTTTTTATTTCCATTTTACCGTCTGTGCCGGGCAGTTCCTTGCGGTAACTGTGAAGGGAAGGAATTACAATGTCGTCAATTTCATCATCCATGATAAGGACTTCCAAGCCTTTGGCATTATACGCTTCCAGAAGAGGAGAAGCACGAAGGGTTTTTTCGTCTCCCCCGGCTATATAATAAATATATTTTTGATCGGCTTTCATTCTGGTAAGGTAGTCGGCAAAGCTTGTCCATCCGGGACTGTCAGATGATCCTTCTACAGCAGTACTTTTAAAACGTACCAATTCCTGCAGGGCATCGCGGTTGGCAAAGTCCTGATATAAACCTTCTTTTAAGGGACGGTTAAATTCCTTGATAAAGGTTTCCCACTTGTTCTTGTTTTCTTCACTGGAAGCTGCGTTATCACAGAGAGCCTTTATCTCGCCCAGTATTTTTTTAACCGATGCATTTTTTATGTTTACAAGAATTTTATTCTGCTGAAGTATTTCCCTGCTTACATTTAACGGCAGATCCTCTGAATCAATTATACCCCGGACAAAACGAAGGTATGTGGGCATTAATTCCTTGTCGTCATCGGTAATAAAAACACGCTTAACATATAGTTTGACCCCGGGTTTATAATCTACCTGATACAGGTCAAAGGGCGCTTTGGACGGAAAATAAAACAGGGTTGCATATTCCAGGGTTCCTTCTGCCCTGGTATGGACATAATGAAGCGGATCATCATCTCCGCGGGAAATACCCTTGTAAAACTCAATATAATCTTCTTCCTTAAGATCCGATTTGGAACGCCGCCAGATTGCCTGTCCGGAATTAATGCGGTCTGTCTTTGTTTTGCTGGATTTTTCATTGCCCTTATCATCATATTCCTTTTCGTCATAGGTCAAATAAATGGGAAAGGCTACATGGTTTGAGTAGCGTTTAATAATGTCCTCGATAGACCAGCGATTGGCATATTCCAGCCCCTCTTCGGACAAGTGAAGTATCACCGTGGTTCCCTGTTCGCTGCGGGCCTTGTCGCCGGCAGCTTCTTCCAGGTCGTAGCTGTCCTTTCCTTCGCTTGACCAAATCCAGGATTTTTCCTCGTTTGCCCTGCGGCTGATTACTTCGATACGGTCTGCCGCCATAAAGGCCGAATAAAAACCCACTCCAAACTGGCCTATGAGGTTGGAATCCTTTTTTGCATCATTACTTAATTTTTCCAAAAATGCCTTGGTTCCCGACCGGGCAATGGTACCCAGGGATTCTTCCAGATCTGCTTCGTTCATCCCTATGCCATTATCCGAAAGGGTCAGTGTTTTTTCATCCTTGTTAAAGGAAATGTCGATTCTGGGATCAAGGCTGATTGATTTGTAGGCATCGTCTGCCACCGTTAAATATTTTAGTTTGTCCAATGCATCGGAGGCATTGGAAACCAGCTCCCGCAGAAAGATTTCCCGGTTTGAATAGAGGGAATGAATAATGAGGTGCAAAAGCTGACTGACCTCTGTTTGGAATTGGCGCTGTGCCATAATGAGACTCCTCCATATAATGACTTCTATATAATGATACGATGATTATGTATATATCTTAAGAATACAAAAAGAAGCTATGCAGGGCAAGCCCTTTTATAGATGGGCGCTGTCTACAATAATTACATCGACACGGCGGTTATACATTCTGCCTTCGGGGGTATCGTTGGAGCTTACCGGTACAGTACTGCCAAAACCGGCTACCTGCATTCGTTCTTCGTCAACGCCCATTTCAATTAGATAATATAAAACGCTTAGGGTACGTTCTGTGGAAAGCTGCCAGTTTGATGTCCAGGGGCCTGCAGGATCTATGGGAAGCGAATCTGTATGTCCTTCTATGCGGAATTTCCGGCCTGCTACTTCGCTGGAATTAAGCAATGTTGCCAGATTAAGCAGTATGGTTCTGGAAGATTCAATATTTAGGACAGCGCTTGCTGGTTCAAAAAACACATCCGAGGCAAAACTTATTACAACCCCCCGTTCATCCTGGGTTACCTGAACTCTATGGGAACGGGCTTCCGGTGTAAACAAACTTATCGCCCGTATCATAGCATCTCCAAGCGCCCTGCCTCTTGTTGCAGCAGGAAGCTCGGCCATAATATTGCCTGCCGGCGACATACGCCCCGGAGACATGGATTGTCCCCATTCATACTGCATAAAATAATCGGATATTGCGGTAATAATTTCGTCCCTGGTTTCCACCGGATTAAAAAATATAGCAAAGAAACATAAAATCAGCGTGACCATATCCCCGTAGGTAAGCATATACCCTAAGGGATTTGGCCCAGCATCATCCTTTTTTTTCTTTTTAGCCATATCTAACTAATCCTTTAACTCAGCTTCAAGCGCTTTGCGATCTTCGGGCATGAGATATGCAAGAACCTTCTGACCAAGGATACGGGGGTTATCGCCAGCCTGTATGGAAAGAACTCCTTCGATTATCATTTCCCGTAAATTGGTTTCCTGTTCAGAATATGCACGGAGTTTAGCGGCTGCCGGTATGGCAAGGCCGTTGGCGACTACCGAGCCATAAAGGGTTGTAATAAGGGCAACTGCCATGTTAGGACCTACCGATGAGGGATCATCAAGGTTTCTCATCATACCAACCAATCCCATAATGGTTCCCCACATTCCGGCTGCAGGAGCAACAGTTCCCCAACAGTCAAGAATTTTATGTATTTTTCCGTGCCGTTCCTGCATTTTATTTATTTCTATTTCCATTAAATTAAGGACTATATCACGGTCTGTCCCATCAATGGAAAGGCGCATACCGACTTTTAAAAAGTCATCTTCTACATCATCCATCTCTTCTTCCAGCGATAAAAGTCCTTCTCTTCGTGCTTTTTCGGAAAATCCCATTAATTTCCTGGCTATTTGCTGTTCATGGAAAACAGGCGCCTTAAAGGTCATGCCCATTATTTTGCCCAAACCTATACTATCACTGGCTTTGGGACCTGCATACATAAGAATAAAAAACGAGCCAACAACAACGATAAAGACAGATGGCAAGTCGACAAACGCCAAAAGACTTGTACCGCCTATTAAAATACCTATTATCAGGGCTGCAAACATTCCAGAAAGGCCAATTATACTAAAAAGATTCACAACATCCTCCTAAGATGTTCGGATCACAGCTAGGGCTTTCCCTTATTTTCGGCATATATAGTCAAAAATTAAGACATAGAATGAAGTTTAAGGCAGAGTATTGCAATTTTTGCCATTTTCGGTAATACTTCCCCTATGAATCATAGGGCAGAACATTCCAATTTGGAAGAATTACATGAAAAGAAGCGCAAAGAGACCCTGATAGCCCTGGAATACCTTGCTATTGCACAATCAAACGCCCTTTTACAGCTTCAAAAAACCCAAATTTTGTTTAAATACCTAAACTGGAAACAGCAGGGTTTTATCAATAAAGAGCTTGCCGGAAATTGCTCTCTGGAAGAAATATGTACCATATCCATAAGTGCCCCGGAGAGCAGCGCCAGGCTTATTCCTTATACCGCCGGCGCTTTGGCCCTGCCTTCCGCAAAAATTCAAAGGATTAATGCACTGCGAAAAAATATGCTGCAGTTTGGAATAATCCAGGCCAGGGCGGCGGAATTAATCGAAACTATAGCTAAATCGGCAGAGGTTTTTAGGCATCAGTATAAAACATGCTGCCGGAAGCTTTTTCCCCTGGGAGCTGTCTCCAGAATACAGCGGAACCTAAAGCGGGCATTCAAGCGGCCGTATTTCTCCTGGCAGGATATGAGACACCTTAAGGATCTAGGTTTAGCAGCAGCCTATGTCCTAAAAATAGCAGAAACCCCCATTATGGGAAGCCGGAGCTAGTTGATGGAAGATACTTTGTTTTCCCGCCTGCCCGACTCCATTCCCCGCGATGATGCTGAAGAAGCCTTTGGTTTATTGGCAGACTATAAGCACAAAGAGGTCGCCCTTGCAGAAATAACCAGAAAATATGACTTTTACGAGAAGCTTTTTGCTGCAGTTTTTGCCGAACGAAAGGAAATTACCAAAGAATATTTTAGGCTGATAGATCAGGGTATACGGGAAAAAAATAACGATCTGGTATTAGCAGGGCTTTCCAGCCTATCAAGCCTTGTTACATCAAGTCCCCTGGCAAACCAGGATTTTATGAAAAAGCTATAGAAAAAAAGATTTAATGAAAACATTTTCATTCAGCTTACAACAAAACCCCCAGGCAGACGGAATAGTTCCTCTGGCATGGTGGGAACTGGATGAACTATTTGATCTTGTAGATGCAGGTGAAGAACCCCGCTCTATTTTTAGAACCGAAAAAATAATGCTCCATGCCGGAGGCTGGCAGTCCTGGTCCCCGGGCTGGGAACTGGCCCCGGGTGAACAATTCCCCGCACATGTACGGCTAATTCCCCGGCTTCGTAAACTAAGCGCAGCCCCCTGGGATTGTAAGGATAACGGCAGCGCTCCTCAGAAAAAGGGAGAGCACCGCGGGGAAGTAAGTGCTTCGTTTATCATATACCTTCGTGCAGGCCCCTGGTATTTAGCACTTGCCTCGGAGTTAATGCCGCTATGTTTTTTTATCAGTGAAGATCACCGTATTATCCGGGCTGGCGTATATATTAATGGAGACACAGACCCCTACAAAGACAAAACAATAGCAAAGCTGCATATTTTTCTATCTAATGGATATTTTGCGTTTAAGGATACTATAAAAACCATATATGCCCAGGAAAACAGTTTTGCATCTCTGGCATTTTTGGGTGCAGGTAAACCCGGCATAGACTTCCGGCCAGGCGGTTATGCTTCGTGGTACAATCATTATACTAAAATAAACGAAAACATTATTATTTCCGATCTTGAGGGCCTAATAAAAACAGATAACCTAATTAACTTACGGTATATAAAAAGAGAACAGCCGGCAATATTCCAGATTGATGACGGCTGGGAACAGGCCGTTGGGGATTGGGAGATAGATACAGCAAAATTTCCCCGCGGGCTTAAACCCCTTGCCCAGGAGATAGAACAGGCAGGCCTAATCCCCGGACTGTGGCTGGCGCCGTTTCTTATTACCCGGAGTGCAAGAATTTTCCGGGAAAAGCCGCAATGGCTGCTTAAGACAGATGGCCGTCTCGTACAGGCCGGTTGGAATCCTCACTGGGATGGCGCCTACTATTGTCTTGATCTTTCCAGATCCGATGTACTTGAATACCTAAGCTCCCTCATACAGCAGGTAATAGAAGAATGGGGTTTCCGTTATATTAAACTGGACTTCCTGTATGCAGGATTTTTACACGGCGATTATAGCGGAGCTGCAAACCCAAAATCCTGCATCCCTGCAGAAATTTATGAACGAGCCATAAATATCCTGACAAAACAAACCCAAAATGCTGCCGGTGATCCTGTCGCCTATCTGGGATGCGGCCTTCCCTTTGGCGCTTCGTACCGGCAGTTTCCCCTTTCCAGAATCGGCACCGATACAAAGGAAAGCTGGGACTGGCGCATGGCAAAACTCCTTAATCACACAGGCCGCCCCAGCGCTGTTCTTTCCCTGCGGGATACCATAGGCCGCTCATTTATGAACGGTACGATCTATATAAACGATCCGGATGTAATCTTTCTTCGCTCCGAAAACTGTACACTTACCGAAACCGAAAAAGAATGTATAGCCCTGGTTAATTATCTGTTTGCTTCGCAGATCATGTGTTCCGATGATTTTCTTGCCCTAAGTAAAACCGATTTAGACTTTACCCGGCGTATCAATAAGCTCTACGATGAGCTTGACGGGGAAGAATACGGCGCAACCGAAATAAGAAGGGACATCTACTTAATTGAAAGCCGTTCTGGGAAGATCAGTGGTTTGATAAATCTAAGCGATAAACCCTATATATTGAAGATAGATATGTATAATACAGAATCTGCCATCTTTAGCGAAGGTACCTGGCTTGTGGATCACCGGCTTAATGGCTCAAATAAAAACCAGCTTTGTTTTGCCCGGCGCAGTATAAGTATTTGCCGCATGTAAAAAAAATAAGAAAATTCCCCGCCCATACAAGCAAAACCACCATTCTGCGCCTTAGTAGGGGCAGGAGGCGCAAATGTACGTTATTGGTTTTGTTCCCTACGGGGATAAAGGTATTCTAATCCGGGTAGAGACTGATATACGCCGCGGTATACCGGGTATAGATATTTCCGGTCTTGCCGATGGAGCGGTAAAGGAATCCCGTGAGCGGGTTCGGGCGGCGTTTCGTAATTCGGGGCTGGCTTTTCCTTTGGATAGAATTTTAATTAATCTGGCACCGGCAGGTGTTAAAAAAGAAGGTACTGCCTTTGATCTGCCCATTGCTGTTTCTGTAATGTCTGCAGCGGGTCTTATTCCCGGTCTTACAGAACTGCAGGATCAAATTATGGTTCTGGGTGAACTTGAACTGGGCGGCAAAGTCCGTCCTGTCCAGGCTGTATTGGCTGCTGTTGCTGCAGGGCTTGCCGGGGGAATTAGATTTTTTCTTGTTCCAAAAGAAAATGAAAATGAAGCGTCTGAATTAATTAATGGTTCAAATGGTATTCATTGTGCTGCAGTAACATGTCTGGACGAGGCAGCTCATGCGCTGGTATTGCTAACCAAAGAGGGATATTTTCCGCCCCTTTTTGGTAAAAAACAGAATAATGCAGATAAAGCACTACCAAACTTCGGCGATTTTGCTAATGTACGGGGGCAGGAGCGTTATAAACGGGCTTTGGAAATTGCCGCTGCCGGCGCTCATAACCTTTTGGTCTTTGGTGCTCCGGGATCCGGAAAAACCATGCTGGCCCGTATGCTCCCTTCAATAATGGCACCGCTGACTCCCGAAGAAACCATAGAAGTCAGCCGTATACACAGCCTGGCAGGCCGCTCTGAACAAATCTGCGGCATACAGGGTGAGATATTAAGCCAATGTCCGCCGTTCCGTGCTCCTCACCATTCTGCCAGCGCCGAAGGTATATTGGGCGGAGGCCGTACTGTTCGTCCCGGCGAAATAAGCCTTGCCCACCTTGGCACTTTGTTTCTGGATGAAGCTGTGGAATTTAGAATTAATGTTTTACAGGCATTAAGGGAGCCGCTTGAAGATCGCTATCTTACCATAGTCCGGGCAGAAGGGCCGCTTAGATTAGCTGCAGATTTCCAGCTTATTATGGCTGCCAATGCATGTCCATGCGGCAGGCTGGGAGCAACTCCGAATCTTCAAGACAGCAAAATGGAAAGTACCTTTAATGACTGTTTTTGCAGTCCCGATGAAGTACAGCGTTATTGGCGGAAACTGGGCAGCGCCCTTCTTGACCGTATTGATTTACGGGTTCCGGTGTCCCCTGCCGAATACGACACAGATAGATTGCAGCCGGCCGAATCCAGCTTAGTGATACAGCAGAGAGTTATTCAGGCTGTGGAAATACAGCGGCTTCGGTTTAACAGCAGTAAAAATGGTTCAAATAATGGTTTTTCTTGCAGACGTAATGTTCATATAAACGCTGCCGACATTGATCGTTTTTGTCCGCTTGGCAAAAAAGCTAAACGCAGCCTGTATAAGGCAATGGAAAGGCTTGCTTTTTCGGGCAGGGCTTATCACAGCATAATAAAAACAGCCAGAACCATTGCAGATCTGCATAACAAGGAATTAATCGAAGAAGAACACATTTTGGAAGCAGTCCAGCATCGCCGTCTTGGAGACGATCCTTATGATGTGTTATAGCCCTTCGATTAAAAAATCATCTGTAATTTTTCTATCCCCGGCAGTAAAGCCCAGTTTCCGTTCGGGACGGACTGAACCATGAAAATCGCTTCCAGCGCTAATAAATAATCCCATGGAACGCCCCAATTTTTCCAGCCGTTTACAATCTGTAACTCTGGCTGTGGGATGCCAGGCTTCTATGCCGTCCAGACCTTGTTCCTTTAGATTTGCTATTAGATCAGGCAGACGGCCCCAGGAAACATGCAGGGACATAGGATGGGCAAGGATGGCAGTTCCGCCGCATTCATGGATAATTCTTGCAGCTTTGGATATCTCCAGCCCTTCTTTGGGTACATAAAACGGCCTTCCCTTTCCAAGCCAGCGTTTAAAAGCCTGTTCCTGATTTTTAACCAATTTCCGGCTTATTAAAAAAGCGCCAAAATGAGGCCGCGCTACAATAGCACCAGCGAATGCTTTAATCTCTTCATAATCCGCATCTATTCCCGCAGCACGAATCTTTTCTACCATTGCTAAATTACGTCTTTCCCGTGTGCCTGCCAAGTTTTCCAAAGCGGCATGGAATTCATCGCTTAAAGTACGAAGACCCAGTCCCAAAAGATGAAATTCTCCGCTAATATCAGCAAGAATTTCCAGTTCTACTCCCCGAATAAAAGGAATTCCAAAGCTTTTTGCTGCCAATTCCGCTTCTTCCAGCCCCGATACCGTGTCATGATCCGTTAATGCCAGCGCTTTTAGCCCCAAATGAGCGGCTTTTTCTACCAGTTGGGTTGGACTTAAACTTCCATCGGAAGCGGTTGAATGCGTATGCAAGTCTATCATAATCTTACTATTAAACTATATCAAATAGTATGAAAAAAAACTAAATATTTACCGATATTCATATAATGGCTATATGGTTGTTGACTGTTCATGCCTGGGAGCATAAAATGCAAAGATATAGAAAAGGATGGTCCTTAAGTGGCTGACTTTACCTTGGAAAATGGGATACTCGTCGGCATTCCCGGCCAAAATAATAAAGCTTTGGGGATAAGGGAAGGGAAAATCGTTTCTTCCAGCGCTGGTTTTACCATCGACCTGGAAGGAAAATCGTATATATATCCCGGTCTTATCAATACTCACGACCATTTACAGGGGAATTACCGTCCGCCGGTTGGGCCAAAGCCAGGAGTTTTTTATCTTACCTGGCTGCCCTGGGACAATGATTTTAAAGCATCTACCACATTTCAGGAACGTTCCAAATTAAACCGGGAAGACCTCTATAATCTTTCCGGCTATAAGTGTCTTTTTTCCGGGGTTACTACGGTAAACGATCACTTTCCCCAAAAATTAAACAGCAAAATACTGCCAACTCTGCCAATACGGGCCATACTGGAATATGGATTGGCTCATGAATCATCTTCCTATGACCTCAAATGGGGAGATGGTATTGAGGTAGAACATGATAGGGCTATAAAAAATAACTGGCCCTTTATAACACATCTATCCGAAGGGTTTGATGAAGAAGCAATGAACGGCGTAAACTATTTGGAAAGCATTAAAATGCTGGATGATTATTGCCTTTTGGTTCATTGTATTGGATTTAGCGACGAAGACATTCAAAAAGTTGCCAAAGCAAAAGCCAGTATTTCCTGGTGCGGTTTTTCCAATATGTTTATGTTCAATGTTACCTGCAAGATTCGTAAAATGATTAATGCAGGGATAAATGTAACTATAGGGACTGATTCATCGGCGACCGGTTCGGCAAATCTTTTGGATGAAATGCGTTACGACAGGGAATTGTACCGTTCCATGTACGGCGAAGACCTAAAGGCGGAAATGATATTCCGCATGGTTACCATTAATGCAGCAAGGGCATTTCGTATGCACGATAGAATTGGAAGCCTGGAAGAAGGAAAGCTGGCGGATATTCTTGTCATTAAAGCAAAAAACGATGATCCTTACGAAAACCTGCTTGACGCCGGCATGGAAGATATAGAACTCATAACTCTGGAGGGAAATCCTATATATGGGAATTTACGCTTCCTTGACCTGTTTGACGGAAAACTGCCAGAACAGTATACTCAAATTACTGTAGGTCAAGAGCCCATGTTTGTGAAAGGTGATCCGGCAGGACTCTATGAAACAGTCAGAAAAAAGGTCGGATTTAAAAAGGTGCTTGATTTTCTGCCTTTTGAACCTGAAGACGGAGCATAAAAGATGCCAAAACCATTTCAATACCGGTCAGGTTCTGTTATTTACTTCCAGGGAGATGCTGCAGACAAGATATTTATTGTCCAGGCAGGAAAAGTAAACCTTAATTATCAAGATACAGAATCCGGCGAGGATATACATGATCTGGTTCAGCCCGGAGAATTTTTTGGCGTAAAATCTGCACTGGGCAGATACCCCAGAGAAGAAAATGCCATTGCCATTCAAGATGCAAATATAATGGCTTTTACCGTGCCGGAATTTGAAACCCTGGCTCAGGCCAATACCCGCATTATCATGAAAATGCTCAAAGTTTTTTCCAACCAGCTTCGCAGAATTCACCACCAGGTATCGAATCTTTTGGAAAGAGGAGATGAAACATCCCCGGAAATGGGTCTTTTTAATGTGGGTGAGTATTACCTAAAAAACAAACGTTTTCTCCAGGCCAAGTATGTGTTTTCCCGTTATTTAACCTATTATCCATCGGGACGTCATGCTGCCCAGGCTGCAAAAAATCTGGAAATAGCAGAATCCCAGTCCTATAGCCAAGCTGTTGCACAAAGACCCGGCCGGGAAGCGCCTGTTTCGATTATGTCTGATAACGCTTTTCCCGATAAAGGCGGATCAAAAGATCAGGGCGGGGATTCTGCAAAAGCATACTATGATGCAGTCAGCATGATTACCCAGGAAAAATTTCAGCAGGCCTATCTTGCTTTTAAAAAAATAATTGACGCCGATGAAGATCCGGAATATGTTGCCAAGAGTTTTTACGATATAAGCCGCTGCCTGTTCTTTCTTAATAAGTTTGATGATTGTATAAAAAGTTTTACCGTTATGATAACAAAGTATCCCAAGCATCCAGATTTGGGAAATGCCCTTTACTTTATGGGACAATCTTACGAAAAACTTGGCAGAAAAGATCAAGCTGTTACCTTCTATAAAAAGATACTTACCATGCCTGGCGATGAAGATGATGGAATGAAGGTAAAAGCAAAACGAGCTCTTAAGGCTCTTGGTGGAGGATAAAGCAATATGGATATGTCAGCTTTTGGTCGTTTTGCCAGAACCTTTCAGGCTGGAGAGATGATTTTTTCCGAATTTGAACCAGGAGATGCATTTTATTTAATTCAGTCGGGCCGGGTGGAATTGGTTAAGATAATAGGCGACATAGAAAAAACCCTGGATATTTTGCAGCCTTCGGAGATGTTTGGCGAAATGGCGCTATTGGAAAATTCTCCCCGTTCAGCAACTGCCATTGCTTTGGATACAGTAAAGGTGCTGGAGTTTAACCGGCAAAACTTTGAAATTTTAATGCTTGGGAATCCAAAAATTGCCCTTACTCTGCTTAAAATGTTTACCAAACGTATTTACGATTCCAAGCGCCGTTTTATGATTCTTACCCTGGACGATGATCAAGCAAAGATAGCCGACGTATTTTTAATGCTGGACGAGACTCAAACCAATATTGATAAAACCACAGAACGGCGTGAGTTTAATACAACAGTAGAAGATGTAGCTCACTGGGCCGGAATGAGCGTAAACCAAGCCAGAGACATTGTAAACCATTTTGTAAATCAACGGCGCATGGAACTGTTTAGCGATAAAATTGCCGTTAAAAACATTAATGATTTTTCCCGTTTTGTTGCATCCAGACGAAAAAAACTTTAGCTTAATCCTTTAATAGCATGGTTACATGAATCAATGTCAAAGCCTTCGGGATCATAATCTCTTGCAAGATCATTTAGGGCAAGATGCCGTCCATCGCCGCCGCGTTCAAGTGCAGATATAAAACGCCTAAAACGAAGAGGACCATCGATAAAACGGGGCGGCGGCGCTCCTGCACCGGCAACACAGCTTACCCGTTCGCCGGGTTTTGCCTGATACCACGAAAGAATTATTATCTTTACTGTCCATTTTAGTCCTATCTCGCAGATAAATTCACTTATTCCCCTGCGGCATATATCACCTATGGATTTATCGCCTGGATTTAAATCCAGGTTAAAATTAAATTCTTCGCTATTCCAGTTAAATATTGCGCGGATTAAAGCTGCAAGTTCGTCAAAGGTATAGGTATCGGGAATTACCAAGCGCCGCCAAATATCTGTTCCTCCCAGACTTATTTGTATTATCCGCCAGGAAGAATTTTCCTCTGTATCCATCTTTTGCCAAAGTCCGATATTATTTTTGCGGAAATTATTTAGTGCTTCGTTAATAAGATCACGTATATCTTCGTAGGTTTCGATCATGCTGTCAACAGAATTGTCCATAGCATCAAGTTCTGTCTGGGGAGGTCCTTCGCAGGCATCCAGGTCTTCTAAAATACTGGCAACATGTCCCTGGATTTGAGACAACACAATAAATGTATGCTTTGGAAGCCAGGATGGATCCATGTCGCTCTTTTGGAGTTTTGCCGCCAGCTCTACTACTGCACTGTGTAGTTCTCCAACCCGCTGGCGTATGGCCCCCATGGAATAATCGGCAAAATGGGAATAGCCGGCTTTAAATTCCTTAAATACTTCCAGAATATAATCCGCCAAGTATTCTCTGTCACGTCCAACCAAACCGGCAGGAGGAGGAATAATCCTGTTAATTATCCTGTCAGAAAAATCTGCACCATTGCTGTCTTCTTCGCCCCGGTACAGAGCATCCCGTACAAAGGATTGAACTACATATTCCGAAATAGGAACACCGTGGCGATACAGTATTTCTTCTATTACTGTTCTGTCCGGAAGACTGCGCACCCCTTCGAGGTCTTTACGGTCGGGAATATCCTTACCGGCATACCAAAAGCGGGTTTCTATACCATAGGCAACCGTCTCGATTGTATCACTTATTTCATAAAGAAAATGTTCCATGGAAAGAGCAGGCAGGCTGCGCATTCGCTCTCCGCCAAACCAATATGCATAGGCAATCTGTTCCTCTGTACATGAACCGGGACCAAGGTAAGCAAAGGATGATTGGAACCCTTCTTCTGCTGCTGCAATCCATTCGTCTATTTCTTTCTGGGACCAATCCTTTGCATTGATTTTTTCCAGTTCAAAAATTCCTTCCTTCCAGTTAATTGAAGTTACAGCAAAATGATCACCGGGGACAAAGGAAGATTCCCGGTAAATATTCCGCATATCCAATGTATGTATGGAAACTTCCGGCGGGTCTTCATAAGGATCGCTGGTAAAAGCATTTTCATTTTCCGGGTTATCCCGTGCAACATATTGGGGTGCATATTCTTCGCCAAAAAGCGTATAAAACGGATAAAAATCCTCTGGTGTGCTTTCTGTGGTGGAATAAGGAACATTGCTCCCCTTCCAGCGAAAATGATATTCCTGGGGAAGCAGTACCGGATTAACAAAGGGAAGGCAGCGGTGACCGGGAACAAGAATGCCGTTGGCGATTTCCAGCCGGGTAGGGGTAATTACAAAACGACAGCGTTCAAAGGCCCCCCGCCGGGATATCCATTGTTTTCCCGGCAGTGGAAAGGCCATGTGCCGGGTTTCTATAAACGAAGCGGTTTCTGTATTAAGCCTACTGCTCCGTTTGGGTTCAATAAGCCGTACAAAGGCACAAATATCGTCCAGGGTAAAGGGTTCGGTGACATTTTCGAGAAAATCGTAGAGAGCATCTTCCTGGTTGAGTGTCATTATATTAAGTATGAACCCAAACCGGGAATTTCTCAATACTCATAATATGCAAACATACTATTAAAATGAAAAATCGTAGGAATCCAGATTATATTCCTCTTTTAGCTCTCTAATGGTTTTTTTTAAACTATCGTTTAATGGCAGGCCGGTTTCTTTCCTGGAAAGCCAGGCCAGGTATTCCTTTTCCCCAGCTGTATAAATCCGCTCCTGTCCGGGCGCTTTTTTCGAAGCCCGTAGTTCCCGTAGAATATCACCAGTGGTTTTTTTAAACTTGTCCGGTTCAACAAAGGCGCTGATATCTATGGCCATAAAAAAGTGCCCAAGACGATAGGGAGTTTTTTTGCCATTGGCATCCATACCGTTTAGGGCCTTTAAAAATTGACCCTGCTGGAGGGCTGCAGAAAGTATCTCCACTACAGTGGCATAGCCGTAGCCCTTATATCCGGCTGTATCTTCTCCCAGGCCACCCAGGGGTGCAAGGGCCGAAGTTCCTTGTGTCAGCCCTTCCAGCGCCTTTTCAGCTTCTGTTTCGACGCTGCCGTCGTTATTTATAACCCAGCCGGAAGGCATGGTTTTGTCTATCCTTTGGTAATGTTCAATTTTTCCCCGCTGCGAAACCGAAGTAGCACAGTCCAGTAAAAAAGGAAAATCCTCGTCTGTTGGAAGCCCTACAGTTAAAGGGTTGGTTCCCAGCATATTTTCAATCCCAAAGGTAGGCGCTGTAGAAGGCCGGGCATTGGTTCCGGTAATTCCTATCATCCCTGCTCTGGCTGCCATTTTTACATAATATCCGGCAATGCCATAATGAGTGGAATTCCGTACAACTACCATACCCAAGCCATGCTGCCGGGCCTTAGCAATAGCCATTTCCATTGATCTTTTACCGATTACATGACCCATGCCGTCATGCCCGTCAATCACTGCTGTTGCAAGATGATCTCTGACCACTTCGAAGTGCGTTAGCGGATTTTGAATGCCATCCTTGATCCTGTCGATATAAATAGGTTTGAATCTGCCTATGCCATGAGAATCTATGCCGCTTTTATCCGATTCGATTAAAACATCTGCACAAATTGCTGCATCTTCGGGCGGTACGCCAACTTTTATGAATACATCTTTCATGAAGGATTCAATTTTGTCAAAGCTTTCGTAATTTGTATTTGTTGTCATAAAACTACTCCCAATTGATCATTACACTATAAAATAATATAATAACTTATCATATCTTTAAAAGAGGGGAGTTTAGATATGGAAAAACTAGATATTTACGACTTGTTTTACCGGGATATCATGCTTTCTAATAATAAAACCTCTAAACCTGAAACAGCACTTTCCGAAGATATAAACAATAAAATTTCTTTAATACTTGATGATATTTTAAACATACAGGCAAAAGAAGGCCAGGAAATAAGATTTTCTGATGTAATATGCGGGATATTTCCAACAATCGATAAGGAAACCAATACCCTAATGAATAGTTATATCCCGATTATTTTAGATAAAAATATAATATGCGATGCAAAAGAATATATTAAAAGATATACAAGGTTCAATATTAATAATCTGCCTTTTTTGGATGTTGCAAGGCAATTAAATGTAAAGATTGAAAAATCAAACCAATTGGAGGTATATGGAAAGTATATTCATAGTGAAAGGAAAATAATTCTTGGGAGCGATTATGTACTAACTTTTATACACGAACTTACTCATGCCATTGACCGCTTTTTACCAAATACTAATAATGATACCTTTTTTTCGGAATTAACAGCGGAATTATCTGCAATTATTCTTTGTAAATTATATAATATTTCTATAGATATTCCTTATTCAATTTCTTATTTGAATTCTTATTCCAATTTTGATATAAATGTAAACGATCTAATAAATCGTGTATCAGAAATTATTGAATTTGTCAAAAAATCCAAGGAAAAATGATTTATTTTACCGCAGACACACATTTTTGCCACGCTAATATCATTGATAGCTGCAATAGACCTTTTAATGATGTTGGTGAGATGGATCAAACCTTGATAGAAAACTGGAACAGCTGTGTTAAAAATCGCGATGAAATTTATATTCTTGGTGATTTTTTATACCGGGGAAAAGGAAAAGATGCGAATGCCATCCTTGCCAAGCTCAAGGGGCGGAAATACCTTATTAAAGGGAACCATGAAAGATATCTGACTGATCCCGAATTTAAACCGGAAGCCTTTGAATGGATCAAGGATTATTATGTTCTAAAACACCATGGTATTAAAATAGTACTTTTTCATTATCCCTTATTGTCATGGGATGGGTCTCATCGTGGAAGTATTCACCTTTACGGTCATGTGCATAATAGCGGACTTAAGCATCCGGAGTTTGGGGAAAAACTGCGGGTGCTTGGTCCGAACGCTTTTAATGTGGGCGTGGATGTTAATAATTTCTACCCGGTGAGTATAAAGAAGATTTTTGGATTTCCGGCTTGATTAGGCTTTTTTGGTAATTAATATAATATGGAGACAAAGCAATGAAAAAGATGGATATTTACGACTTATTTTACCGGGATATCATGCTTTCTAACAACAAAATTTCTAAAACTGAAACAACAATTTTCGAAGATATAAACAATAAAATTTCTTTAATACTTGATGATATTTTAAATATACAGGCAAAAGAAGGCCAGGAAATAAGATTTTCTGATGTAATATGCGGGATATTTCCAACAATCGATAAGGAAACCAATACCCTAATGAATAGTTTCCTGCAGCACATCGTATTTAGTTAATATCGCATTTCTTTATGTCTATAATAAATACCATTATCTGTTAATATTTTTAATAAAGCATCAAATGCTTTACCTATTTTATAACATTTTAATACCGAAATAAAAAATAACTTTGCATCATCTGATGATAATGTCAAATAGTAGTTATCTGCGTTTTTGTATTCTGCTAAGATTGATTCATTTTTATGTTCATCTGGAATGAGAGATAATATTTTTTTTATATCTTTACTGAATATATAGTAATAATCCTGTCCTTCATAAATCCGCTCTCCATCTTTATCATCATATTCGTAGCCATTTCCTAAAATTATTTTATCATCTTCAAATTTTATTGTTGAATCACCAAAATGTATTCCCGTTTCATCTTTTATCAAGTAAGAATAAATTAAAAAATAGTCCATAAATACTGCCTTATTGCATACGGGGCATAGTTCCATTAATTGATAATAGACCACTTCTCAGTTAATTATACTGTTGATGAGATGGATCAAACCTTGATAGATAACTGGAACAGCTGTGTAAAAAATCGCGATGAAATTTATATCCTTGGTGATTTTTTATACCGTTATCCTCGTATTTCTCTTAATTGTTGTTTTGCCAATTCATTGTTTGGATCAAGACTGATTGCTAGGTTAAAATCCTTAATAGCCTCGTCATATTGCTTCTGCATCCGGTAGGCATCACCACGAATGCTATATGCAATAGAATCGTTTGGATTAATGCTGATTGATAGGTTTAAATCCCTGATAGCTTCGTCATATTGCTTCTGCATTCGATAAACGTTTCCACGGCAGGTATAGGCATAAGAATTGTTTGGATCAAAACCGATTGCCTGGTTTAAATCCATGATAGCTTTATCATATTGCTTCAGCCTCTGGTAGACTTCTCCACGATTGGCATAGGCATTGGAATTGTTGGGATCAAGGCTGATTGCTTGATTTAAATCTCTGATAGCTTCATCATATTGCATTCTATCCAGGTATGCAGATCCACGACTAGCGTAAACCACAGAATTGTTTGGATCAAGATTGTTTGCTTGGTTATAATCCCTAATAGCATCGTCATATTGTCTTCTATCCAAATTGGCTTCTCCACGGCATGCATAGGCAAAAAAATTGTTTGGGTTAAGGCTGATTGCCTGGTCTAAATCCCTGAACGCATCGTCATATTGCTTCAGCTCCCGGTTGGTTTCTCCACGGCTGGCATAGGCAAAAGAATTATTTGGGTCAAGGCTGATTGCTTGGTTTAAATCCCTAATCGCTTCGTCATATTGCTTCAACCCCCGGTTGGATTCTCCACGATAGGCATATGCATTGGAATTGTTTGGGTCAAAGCTGATTGCTTGGTTTAAATCCCTGATCGCTTCGTCATATTGCCTTATACCCATGAAAGATCCTCCACGGTTAGTGTAATAAGCCGCAGAATTGTTAGGATCAAGGCTGATAGCTTGGCTTAAATCCCTAATAGCTTCGTTATATTGTTTTTGCATCCAGTAGGCTTTCCCACGATTGGCATAAGCCGCAGAATTGTTAGAGTCAAGGCTGATGGCCTGGTTAAAATCACTAATAGCCTCGTTATATTGTCCTTTATCCAGATTAGCAACTCCACGCATAACATAAGCCATGGAACTATTAGGGTCCAATTCTGGGTATGATTCTTTCATTATTATAACTCCTTATTCCCCATTATATCCAAAGTTAGTGAAATTTCTAGTAAGGAAATAGTTAAAATAGCCATATTTTTTTAAAAACACCTTGTTTTTTTAGACATTTTAAGCTATCATAGTCATATAATTATTAATCTTTATTTATGGAGGATACCTATGTGCAAAGTAACTTCAAAATATTATATATGCTTATCACTTCTCATACTGGTATTTGCAGCAGGTTTTGTATCCGCTCAAGTCGGTCCGGAAATCACGGTGCTTGCACCGGTTAATGGAAGTACTATTACTAGTAGCCTGGCAAACTTTTCCATTGTAATAAATGATGCAAATAGACCCATAAGCTCCGTCATCGTTATGGTTAACGGTCATATGTATAAAAAGGACGAGCCTAATCTCCGGAACTTCCGTATTGATGGCAGCTTTCGGCCCAATAGAATTGGAACAAATAATATAGAAATAATTGCCAGAAACGGACAATTCGAAAATAGAAGAAGAATTACAATAAACTGGCAGCCCACTAATCCTCCGGCCCTCAGGAGACCAAACCTATATATACTCGCTGTTGGTGTTAACCGATACGATAATATAAATTCACTAAGTTGGTGTGCAAATGATGCCAGGGGTATTGTTCAGGCATTTAAATCCCAGGAAGGTTTACAATATAACCAGGTCTATACCCGTCTTATTGCTGATGGCGAATCTATTTTGCCAACCGCAGCAAACATTCGTAATAACCTGCAATTTCTTAATCAGGGTACAGTGGATGATTACTATCTGTTATTTTTTTCGGGTCACGGAGGTGATGATGGTCAAGGTGGATTTTTCTTTTATCCCCGCGATTATAACAGTTGGGTTTCTTCCAGCCGAATTATGAGCAATGAAATTCTTTCTGTATTAAATTCGCCGGGCAAACGGATGATATTTATTGACGCTTGTCATTCCGGCGGGGTTATCGGAGGACGGGGGATAGACAATGGGAGATTGACGGAGTTATTAAGAGAAAGTAATGCAATGGTATTTACAGCAAGCAGTGGACTTGAAACCTCTTTGGAGATGAATTCATTACAGCATGGCGCCTTCGCTTATAGTCTTATCAAAAGCCTCAGGGAAGGACGTAATGGGACCGTTACGATGCTTGACTTGGTGAGTGATACTACAAGAGAAACAAGAAGAGTAACCAATGGCAGACAGAATCCAAATTTATCTGCGCTTGCCTTTGAAGATTTTCCCATAGCAATTAGAGGAACGATACGCCCCGACAGAAACACCAACCCTGGACTTGCCCTTGCTCAAGCATTGCTACCATTAATTATAGATCCCAATTCACCATTGAATTCTTCATCCAACTCGGAAGAGTTAATCCATGGATTTGTAAATTGGGGACTTCAACAATTACTCAATAGATAAGGTTGTTATTGATTCTTTAGCTTAAAAGTCATACGAGCATATTAAACTATTATGTGATCAAGCTTATACCGAAAGAGGTGTTATTTGTTTAATGCCTGATTTACATATTGGAGCTGGTTGTACAATCGGCACGACCATAATAGATAACATCGTTCCAAATCTGGTTAGTGTAGGTACTAGATGTGGAATGAAAACTTGTATATTGTTATTTATTTCAGTAGCTTCCACTTTGATTTTGAAATAACAGAATTGTATCAGAAATTTTATTGGAAACAGCATAACAGAAAGCAGAATTATGCCTGACAGCAATGCATGTGAAAATACGATCCGTCCTTTTTTACTGATAAGAAAAAATTGTCTATTTAATCAGATTCTGCAAGGAGCTGAAATTTTTTGCTGTTTCCAATAAAATTTCTGATATGGTATTCATTCACTAAAAAAGATGAAGAAATATTTTAACTGCTTAAATTGACTGTTACCGACAAATCTAATACTAACTCACTAGCTCGTCAGATCAAGGTACCACTTTTCTCCTATAAGTTAATGCATATTTTCTGGACAGTTACTAACAAAGTCTTACAGGTTAAAACCGTTTTTGGGGAGGGATACCCCCTTCACGTTCTAGTTATTTATTGCATTTTGTAATTGTACTAGAGATATGCAGTATTTTCATATTCGCTGAACATCTTAGTTGCTAGCGTCACACAGAAAATACACAATCAATCCCAAAAATGAGTTGATTAGTAGTTTCAAACGCTGACGTTCTTATCAGCTTGAAACTTTATCTGTAAAGGTGAACTTGTTATAAACTGCTAGTTTATTCATGTCATTCCTTTGCTTATATAAGTTTTTTATAAATATATTCTCCAGCTATGGAACTTTTAATCATATCATGAGAATTAGTAATATCAAAAATAATTTTCTTATCGCTTTTAATTAATTTAAGATAATTTGCAATGTTTTTCAATATTTCAACATGAGCCACTGCTAATAGAATAACATCTGCATTTTCACATGTTCTATATTTGAAATTATATAGCTTTTCTACATCGTTCCAAATGTCAAAAGTATCTTCAACATACAATGAAAATTTATCTTTTAACATAGATACTAAATCAAATACCTTACTATTTCTCACATTAGGTGTATTTGCTTTGTATGTAACGCCCAAGATTAATATCTTTGGATTAACCATTTTCATTTTTTCTAAATTGGCAATAAGCCTCTCTGCAACTTTTTGTGGCATAGTCTCATTAATTTTTCGGCTTGTTTCTAATAAAGCAGAAGATTCTTTGTAGTCATCTTTCTTGTGCAGTAAATAATATGTATCTACACCTATGCAATGACCGCCAACTAGACCTGGCTTGAAATTTAAGAAATTCCACTTAGAGGAAGCATATTTCAATACTTTATCAAAGTCTATATCTAATTTATAATGAATGTTTGCAAGCTCATTCATCAGAGCAATATTTATATCTCTCTGAATATTTTCAACTAATTTTGACGACTCAACAGCTCTTATATCGTCACTCGTGATTATCCTTGCATTTAAGACCGTTTTGAATAACTCTTTAATTTCAATTAGTTTCTGTTCGTTTTCACATGCTAAAAGCTTATTAATGGTATTAAATTTGTGAATTTTATCTCCTGGATTAATACGTTCGGGTGAAAAAACCACATAAAAATCTTTATTGTAGATATAGCCCGACTCCTTTGATAATAATGGAATGCAAACATCTTGAGTCGCCCCCGGAAAAACAGTAGATTCAAAAATAACAGTTGCATTCTTCATCATATTATTTCCCACTATTCTTGTTGCTTCGAGCAGATAGCTTATATCAATCCCTTCTTGAGAGGCAGGAGTTGGGACAGCAACAAACAAATAATCAGCGGGTTTTATATCATTACTATTATTTGTAAAATCAATCTTACATTTTTTAATCTTCTCGCCTATTTCTTTTGTCGAATCCATTCCTTTTCTTAAAAGATTAATTTTCTCTACAGAAATATCGAAACCAATAACTTTAAATTTTTTAGAAAAGTAATATGCCGTTTGCAACCCAACGTAGCCAAGACCTATAACTGCAATTATTTTATTATTTAGCGCTTTTTTCATTTATGCTCCTTTGTATTTCTTGGAATAAGTCAAAATATTTTTCTGTTACCAACTTTAGATTATAGCTTTTTGTGATAAATATTTTATCTTCTTCTATTAATAATTTTATAAATCCTTTTTGTATTATTTCAGCAGCATCAATATAATTCTCTTTATTTATTGTAAAATGAGCATTGCCTGGTGGTACAGTTTCTTTTAATGCTCCACTCCCAAAACTAATAACAGGTGTTCCTGCTACTATTGAGTTTACCAAAGATACACCAAATGTCTCAGGCAATTCTGATAAAAATAAAGTGGCCTCTCCAATGGATAAATATTCAGGCATATCTTCAGCATCAACCCATCGGTGAAATATCACATGTTTGCTTAAGTTTTTGTGTTTGACATTTGCCTTGACTTCATTCACAAAATTTCTTTCAGCATCTTTATCTAACAATCTAGAATCTGGTTCACAGGGAAACATAAGTATATAACTATTATCTTTTTTTGATAATTTTTCGATTATTTCTAATGCTTTCAGGTGGCCTTTTTCTCTTTCCGGTCTGTGTGGGAATAAAATATATTTTTTTGTATTATCATAATTAAAATATTTAGATAGTTTATTTAAATTCTTCTCACTAGAGAAGAACCGACTGTCAATCATACTTGGAATAATAACTACATTATTGAGTTCACACTCACTATATTGTTGTTTTTGGTGAGATGAAAGAAAAACTATTTTTGTATAATCGTCTTCAAAGACCGCTTTCATTTCTTTCTCATAGCAGTGCGTTTGCATTGAAAGAACTTTTTTCTTGTTTGATTTAATTGGGAAACTTCTATCAAAAGTCCAAATAATATCAGCATTTTGCTCAAGTCTTTTAAGTTTTTGTAAATTATTATAATAATTATTAGGAGTCATTCCATTAACTTCTAAATCATCAATTATATTATGTACTTTTATTATTTTCGGAAAATCATGTAGTTTGGAGTCAGGGCATACAACTTCTATATCTAATCCTTTTTTGTTTAGCGACTCAACTATCTCTCTAACAAAAAATTGCAATCCACCAGCTAGATGTTTATCAAATAGTGGAAAATAAGTATATACTAATATCTTCATTCGATCTCAATTCCTTTAAAGTATTCAATGGTCTTTTTAAGCCCTTCATCAAGTTTTATAGTTGGCTCCCAACCTAATATACTTTTCGCTTTGCTAATATCAGGCTTTCTTTTTTTCGGATCATCAGAAGGCAGTCCTTTATTAACTATACTAGATTTTGTATCAACCAAGCTAGTTACTTTCTTCGCAAGCTCTATGATCATAAATTCCATAGGATTACCTAAGTTTATAGGACCTTCAATCTTTCCTTCGTAATTCATTAATAAATCAATTCCCACTATCAAATCATCAATATAGCAGAAACTTCTGGTTTGTGTTCCGTCTCCATAAATTGTTATGTCTCTATCGTTCAACGCTTGCCAAATAAAATTGGAAACAACCCTTCCATCTATATTCATATATGGTCCATATGTATTAAAAATACGAGCAACTCTAACATCTAAGTTAAACTTTCTTTTATAATCGAAAATTAAAGATTCTGCACACCTCTTTCCTTCATCATAGCATGATCTAACACCAATTGGATTCACATTTCCCCAATAACTCTCATTCTGCGGGTGCATTAAAGGATCTCCATATACTTCGGAAGTAGAAGATTGAAAGAATATGGATTTCTTCTCTCTAGCAAGTTCTAATAAATTCAGAACTCCTAGAACGCTCGCTTTTGTTGTTTCTATAGGAATATTTAAATAACCAACTGGTGATGCTGGACAGGCAAAATTGTAGATTTTATCTATTTTTTTAAATTTGCGAATCTTTCTCGGAAGTTTGTTTGTTATATCGTGTTCTATAAAAAATATTTTTTTGTTGTCAACAAAGTTTTTCATATTATTGAAATTGCCCGAAGAATTATTATCCAATATGTACATTATATTATCTCTTTTAGATAAAAATTTCACCATATTTGAGCCAATAAAACCAGTTCCACCACAAATGATAATTGTTTCCATTATTTCTTCTCTCCATTTACTTGTTTAAATAATTCAATAAATTTTTTTGCTCTATCATCATAATTGTGATTGTGTACTACATATTCCGATGATTTTTTGCGCAGTCTTTGAGACACTAATGTTTCATATGTAGCGATTAGTTGTGAATAATCGGTTTTACTATCAACAAAAATGATAAATTTTCCAAAATCGCTATTTTGTAAAGCCTCATATTTTTCAGAGATGGCAGAACATCCACTGGCAAGAACTTCAAAAACTCTATTGTTGAACATGGCTCTTTTCATTTGCATAGCTTCCGTTAATATTAAAGCAAACTTTGCAGATTTATACAGTGAGCCAATCTCTTGAAAAGGTATAGGTCCTTTATAATAACCCTTATAGGAAGAATTTTCCCAACCATTTCCAAACAAGCCAAAGGAACCAGATTTTATTGCAGGAGTGAATAATTTGTCCATTTGACTTTTTGATTTATGTGGATAGTTTCCCAAATAAACAAAATCGTATTTGTACTTATCATTTGGTTTTTGCCTACGGATATTTTTATCCGCCGCAAGATCTATTCTACTTGAAATAATTCCATTTTTTTTTAGAATTTTACAATCATCAGAATTTGTTGCTATCGCATCAAAATTTGTCTTTTGAACGGCTCTAACATCATAAAACAAATCACTAAGCCACCAAAAGATTTTTTTATCACTTGTATCCCAAATCCCTTTTGGGATTTGCCATTCAGGAACCCCTTCACAGATAATAAAATCTGTTTTCTTTGCAATTAACTTAGGATAATCATGATGTCTAGTAACAGACAATCTATAAGCATCATGTCCCAATCTTAAAAGCGCTTGCTGCAAGTAATAAGTGGTTATAACTGAACCCCAAATTTCATCAATATCACCATGGTGTAATAAACCAATCCTATACCTTTTTCCCATTTTTGACCTCTTCGATTATCAAATTTGTTTCGTTGACAATTTTAAAAGTAGTAATTCCTTTGTTTCTCTTAACAATATTTTCAATTGTAGCATTAATTTCTTGTTTTTTATCTGTGTTAAGATCTGCAACATCTATTTTAATATTTTTCTGTTCTCTAACCAGCACTCCGATATTGTCAGACTCATAAAACTTGAACCCTTTGAAATCATTAATAAATTGCTTAATGCCTTTTTTAACTTCCTTGCCCCATCTATCTTGAACATCGTGTAACAGAATTAACTTAGGCGTATAACTTAATGTCATAATTCTCGCTAAATCTGAATAAACTCCATCTGAATAATGATCTCCATCTACAAAAACAACATCAAACGGCTCATATTCTTTTAACAAATTTGTATCCATAATTTTAATTGCATCTATATTTTTTGTAAATTTGTTATGGCATTGAATAAATTCATTTCTTGGAATTTTGGAGAAAAAACAATCCAGCCTTATGATTTTATTTTTATCAGAAAAATCGTACACAAGCTCATTAAAAAAATCCTTTGTTTGTTTATTCAACCTAATATCATTCAGATCTGTATCTATTGACAGATTTGGATCTATTGTCACTAATATGTCGGTGCATAAATTACTTAGTAAAATGCTACTCACACCAACATAGCTTCCTATTTCGAGTATTCTTTGTGGCATTGGTTTTATATTACAAATTTCCTTAACAATATTATTTAGGTCATTATCCGTTATACATACTCTTTCTAATACTTCTTTTGGAATCCCTTTATCAACAAGATTTTTAATGAGTAATTTTCTCAATTTAAGAATATTTTTCATCTTTTTGTCCCTTTAATTGATACATACTGTCTCTCTGATAGTTTCTAAATCAATATCCATATTCTCCTTTAATTTAACTAAAAATTCAAAGTCTAGAGCGTCATTAACATTATGTTTGATATATTCTTTCCAAGATTCTCTCTTTACTTGCTCAATTTCAATTTTTAACCCGGCTGCTCCGCAACAATACTTGCATGCCGATAAAGGATTTGTAGAATTGATATATGCAAGAAGTTTTTCACCTAATTGATTATTATCGGTAATTTTTATACCGTTTTCCTTATAGTTTTCATAACCAAAGATATTCTTCTCCAAGCTAAAAGCCTGTGGGCATTTAAAAAAATGACCTTGGTGATAATTAAAGCATTGCCATAACTTGCTATATACACAAGTATCATAAATCTGTTGGACCAAAGAGCGCTCTTGATTTTCTGAGGTAAAAAACGGCTCTCTAAAATAATAAAATTTATAAAAAAATGCTTGCTTATGCGTATTTTTAAATTTATGCCGAATAAAATTAATCATTTCTTTTTGAAAATATTCTGAATATTTATATATAGAAATTTCTAAACCATCAATTAATTCGAAAAACTTATTTGGCATCCTCTTTAAAAATAAGCCATTAGTCGCAATATAAATTTTATCAGCTATTCTTGCCTGCTTAACCATTTCAAGAATTGAAACAATATTTTCGTTTAATAATGGTTCTCCACCTAGCAATCTCAAAATTTTAATCCTTAAGTGTTTAGCCAGTATTTGAAGATGATTAACGCATTTATCTATGTTTATAAAATCTTCTGGTTCTAGTGGGGAACAATGGGCGCATGATCTGCAATTTAAATTACAACCATAAGCAACATGAACCTCTAGACTCTTTACTTCATTTATTCTATGTGAAGATGCGATTTTCATAGTATAATTAAAATAAAATAAAGGAATGTTTTAGTCAAGTACTCAGTCGTGCTTCATAGCAATTCGGAATTTCAAAAAATGTGATATAATATGGTCTTGAGCAGGGGAATATTTGAGAAACTGTTAGGTAAATTAGAAGAGACCGGGGCTTGCTCCCCGACAGCAGACATACTGGACATAACTTCCGGTATACATTAACTGACGCAATCAAATGCGCGTTTGCTATTTTTTCTTTCAGCATGCTTCGGTTCTCGACTTACATCGCAAGATGCAGAAAAAACACCGGCGGAACAATATGGCAAGCACGTCCAAAAGCCAATGCATCGTTTCCACTGACCATTCCAAACGGGCGTGTTTTAACAGTTCCTCCGCCGTAAGGCTGCAGCTGCTGATGTAATAATGCCATTCGTCAGTCTCTCCCTTTTTGCTGCTAAAGCGGGTGTCTCACCGCCCCTATGCAAGCTAGTTTTTCCATCCCTCTCTGCCAAAGAGCCAGACAATATCGCTGCTCGTATACCCGGCTCTCTGTTCTACTCTGCCACTTGTTTTTTCAACTGTTGTATGGGTGTCCATTTTTTTCCGCAAAGGCTCTTCTTGCATATAGACTTCTATCTCTTCTTTTAATGTCTGTTGATTGTCTTTCACTGAAAAAAGATAATCTTCCTTGTCTTCAACCACCATTTTCGCTGTTTCTTTCTGACAATGCAGCGCATCAGCAACTATTAGGCAGCTTTTTAGCTTAATAGCCCTAAAAGTTCGCACATCGCAGGGATTTCGTTGTTTTTCCCCTCGACTGTCTTTTGACCTATAGTTATACCTAATTTAGCCAATTACGCATTTATTATGTGCAGCGGGCTATAATATCTTTCCATTTTTACGGTAGAACGGATTGTTTTCCAATCGAATGATATTGTCTTACCTTCACTGCCATCGGGCATTAACGATTGTGTCCATTTTATAAGCACGTTTTAGTGAATCGGGTTTTATCAGCTTTAACAGGCATAAAAGCCAGTAATAACAAGGGATGTTATTTATTCCGAAATGTTTCGATATGAACTCATTGGCTTTTTGCCCATTGATGGATTTGATTGGTTTTGTGTAACCCGCATATTGAGCCCAATATTACTATTGTCAGCACCCTACGCTGCAGAAATATCCATTGTGTTCTTCTGTCGTTTCTACTTCTGAAAAATATTCCCATACATTTTTTTCCCTTCCCTTCATCCTTTAAGTATATCATATTTTTGAAAATTAATTTCCATGATATACCACTTACGTAGGCTTGACATTCTTCAAAAAAAGTGTATGATAATAACAATGTCAGCATATTCCAGTGGTTCATAGATTAGCATTATCTAGCTGATAAAGATATTTAAAGACTGACATTAAGTACTGAACAGCATGATCCGATTGTATTTCATCAGGAAATACATAATGCTTTTTCAGCTTTTATGAAAATAGACACAACAAGAAATCTTGGAGATGTAGAACATTTACTATTATAATAATTTGGCTTCGGTTAGGTTTTTATTTTGAGGATTACAATGAAATTGATTTCAGCAATCAAACAAAATATTAATGACTACTCTAAAATCAGAATAGGCTTTGAAAATAAACATAAAATATCATTTAATACCAATCCATATGAATCAATTATTAATCTGTCTCTCGAAGAATGCAGAAAGACTCTCAGCATTATAATACCATCATACAATACATCTTCTGAAGTTTTATTTACACTTGAATCTATAAAACATTCAACATTTACTCAAAAATTCAACGATAAACTTGAAGTTATTATTGTTGATGATGGTTCTGTAGAAGAGTTATATGAACAACTAAAGAGTTATGTTCCAAATTTTACATTAAAAATTGTACGGCAAAACAATATTGGGCGCCCACAAGCACTAAATACAGGTTCTTTAATTAGCAAGAATGATGTGATGTTGTTTTGTGATTCAGATGTAATTTTATTACCAAAGACTTTAGAGGAAATAATGGCACGCCACTTGTTTTCAGATGATGCTTTTATTTTTGGCTTTAGAAATGATGAAAGAATGGAGAATCTCGACATAGATAAATTAAAAGAATATATGTACTCTGAAGTTCCGAAATTTTGGGAAGATAATAGATTTAGATACGACTTCGCAAATAGTTGGGCTACTAATATGATGCTTGAAACCAATATGCTTTCTAAACGGAAACTTCCGAATAACATTTATTTAAGCGATGAAGTCACCAGCACTGACGAAATCTGGCAAACATTCAGAATGGCTTATGGCTTTTTGATCAGTATAGATAGGGGGAATTTTTTAAAAATCGATGGATATGACGAATCTTTTATAGGATGGGGATGGGATGACACATGTTTTTGTGCGAAAGCTGCAAGTATTGGTCTTAAACTTATTCCTTTGCCATCTGCACATATCGTACATATTTATCATGAAGACAGAAACAAAAATAAATGGAAAGAATACAAGAATAATAGAGATATTCTAAATGGTATTCTCAATAAAAAATTGACAGAGCATGTTTTAAGCGACATTAAATTAGATGAACGAATAACAAATGTTTTCGAGTTTGAAAAATTAGATTACAATGTTGAATTAAAAATTGATAGGTATAATGCAATTATTGAAGCAAAGTTAGCAGACCCACAATTCTTTGCTGAATATCATTTTTGTATAGGTAACATAGAAACCGCTTTGGATTTATATAAGCATAATCTTCACAATTTAAATACCAACGAATTTAATAATCTTTATGATTGTATACTACGCTTAAACTTAAGAGATGAATATAATTTAATTAAATCTCATCAAAAATGCTTTCATTTCTTCCTTTGTGAAATATTCTTCAATGATAATTATTTATCAATACAAGAAACACTTGATATAAACACCGCTTATTTATTGAAGTTCGATTCTTGTGAACACTTTAAAAGAGCCAAACTATACTTTAAAGAAAATCAATATTTATTGGCTTTCAAGGATTTCTGTGCGGCATATTTTAGAGGAAACAAAGCTGCAAAATATTTTATAAAAGTATGTAAAGATAACCTCATAAAAGATTATTAACATCTAAAAATCTCACGTTAGGTAGACACTTTAGATTGTTAATTAGTTTTTTTACAAAATGAAATCCTTTTTTCCCCATGGTTCTATGATGTAGAATAAATCCCAATATATTTTCTACTTCTAATTTTTTAACTATTTGATTATAAACATATAGTTCGCCAGCAAATTCGTCTGAAATCTTCCAATCAATAATATCGATATTTGGATTAATACATTTAATCGTATCATCACAAATGTCATCAAAAAATGACATTGCTTTTATATGCTTTCTAATTTCACATGAGAATTTTTCATCTATGTTGTACCAAGGTGGACAAAACACATCTAAAAATTTATCTCTAAATGAATTCCTTAAGATTTGATTGCCCATAAGATACTCCTCTATAACGATGGTGATTTCCCTGTTTTTTGGATACTCTGATTTGCAATTATCGTTATTAGAATAATTTATATGGGAATATCCATGTTGGAAAACGTGTGTTAATTTATTGCTATTCAGTAAAGTAATAGTTACATCATCCAAAAGCTTTGGTATTGTAGCATGATAAAGTGGAGTGCTTTTGAAAATGTTATTTAATTTATATATTTCACTATTAAAATATCCAACATCATCATTTCTAAACCAAATATAGATTTCTTTTTTACAATTCCTTATATGCTGAACTATTCTTGAAAAGCTCATTTTAAATCACCAAACAATTGTTTAGGCGCTGTCCATTTGAAAGACTTTAATAGGCTATTACATTTCTCTGATATCATTTCATCCACAGACACAATACTTGCTCCTACGCTAATTAAATAATTATTAATTTTTGCACTCTTTTCAATGTCATCTACCAGATCCATTAAAAAACATGTCTCACCATTATTTAAATGGTTGTTTATTTGTTGTTTCAAGTTGTTTAATTTGGTATTGCAATTTAGCTTAATGAAATTAAGTCCTAAAATGTTATGCTCTTTAAGATTAAAAACACCATCATAATCAGAACAAGACAAACCACTACCATCATCTATAAAGGCGACTACTTGGCTACTATTATTGATTGGTGATTCTAGCCTTGTTATTATTCTCATTTTATTAGATATTTCATTTTGATTAAAAACAACACAAATCCTCTTCTTTAAATAAAGAAGAGTGGGAGAAGTTGCTATTTTTAATATGCTTATTGAGACTTGATTCAAATAATTCACAGGCTTAGACTTTCTACTTTTATGTTGAAGACAATACTTTATCTTTTTGTATAATCCACTGAGCTCATCTACGGGCAAATAATGCGCACCATATTTATCACATAACTCTTTGCACCATTCTAGATGGTCTTCCATGTATGAAATACCTGGCAATAAGATGATTTCTGATTTGCCACTAAGCGCCTCCATTGTTACGTTATATCCTGGTCTTAGGATACATAAATCAGACTCCTTAATGATATTAGCCAAACTACTCTCATATCTTTTGACTATTACTCCAAATTTATCGGCAATAACTTTGTCTAATGTAAAGTTATTGTATGAACCTGTAATGATTAAGAATTTTAACTTATTATTAAAATTTCGTTGTAGTTTTGGTATGACATTAACAACAGAATTAAAAATCTTACTACAAACATCCTCTCCTAATTGGATTCCTCCTGCACCACAATTAATAGTTATAAGCTTTTCTCCGTTATTGCAGTAGTTATTTATTATTCCTTTCTTTAATACATTCACTTCATCAAAAACATCACCGTAGAAATTGAATTTTGTTGAATATTTTAAAATTAGTTTATTGCGATGAAAATGTAGATTCGAGATAAGTTCGTCTTTATCAGACATAAATAGAACTTTTTCATATTCATTATAGATGCCATTATTAATGTAATTTAATAAATTTTCAGATCCGATTCTTCTTAATATCAATGCTTTCCTTCTAGATTTCACGGCTGGAAGAGACAAGTAATATTCTTCAGGATTAGTATCTTCTAAAATTAAATCAGGGTCTATTTCATTAATGATTTTATTAATTATGTCATATACAATGTTTTGGGCATTATTGTTTGATATAGTTTCAACTAAAGGAAAATTATAAACTTGGAATCCTTTATCAATAAATATCTGGTAAGATTTTGCTTGAGTAATAAAGAACATCTTGCAACCTTTTTCGTGCAGTTTCTCCGCTATACAAAGAGCTCTTTTAAAATGCCCAAATCCTATGCCGTTTCTTAACAGGAATAAAATTTTTACTCCACTTTTTCCCATTTTATAGTTCCTTTTTCTTTAGGATTGAAATCGTTTGAATACCCTCCCAAATAATATTTGGCCGTTACCTCTCCATTATTAAGAACTTCTATTTTTTTTTCCATGAGTCTGAACATCAACTTATCATCTTCAGCCAAATTTTTATCCCAGTCATTCTTTGTAAATTTGTCAGAAATTTTTATGCTTTTCATCATTTCTTTATCTAACAGCCAAACGTTTGTATCAATCAATATACCATATTTATAGTATATAGCATGTGAGTTATCTTGTATCATTTTTAATTTCTTGAATTCTAATATTTTTTGTTTACTTTCATATTTGTTGCGTGTCCATGGAAAAAAAGACCAATCAAATTTTCTTCCATCTCTATAAAAAATATAGTTATTCGCATGGACTGCCTTGCATCCTGTCGTGTTGGCAAAATATACAAGTTTCTCTATATGCTTTGGCAAGAACTCATTATCGTCGTCCAGAAATGAAATCCATTGGGTATTACACTTTTTTATCGCATCATTTCTTAATCTAGCAAGCAATGAGGGCCCGCTTAAATCTGTATTCTTTCTTTTATAGAAGTACCACTTAATTGTGGTATCATTACCATAATTATTTTCCAAAAAGTTTAATGTTTCTTTACAGTCATCTATATAAATAAAGTGTGTTACATCTCCAATATAGCTTTGTCTTTTGACACTTTTTATAGCTCTCTTTAGATAATCCACTCTGTTTCTAGTATTTGTAATAATGGTAACACTGTCTTTAATTTGTTTTTTGAAGTATTTTTCATAATATTTATTATTATGTTTAAACCTTTCAAAATAAGTAATAGCATTTATCTCCGAATCAAACAACATTATAATTTGTGAGCTATAGCTTAGAACAGCTTTCATCTTTTTATTAAACACGGCTTTGTTAAAGTAAAATTTTTCTTCAGTATATCCACTTGACTTTTGATGTTTATAAGAGAAGTCCGCATAGAACACAACTTTGAAACCGTAATTTAACAATATATTACCACAATGATTTAAAATTATGTGGTCCACATGATTACCGAATGCGATAGGAAAATACAATAGGTCTTCTATTCTAATCAACTTAGTAATACTCTCTAAAACTTTTCCTATTAAAGAAATATCATTTATATGTATCTTATTGAAAATATCTCCATCATTAGGATATAATATTATCTCATTATCCTTTCTGTATATAGAATCTATGAATCCCAACTCAATATGTTTTACATCTAATGCTTCACAAGCATTTTTATTCTCAATATATCTACCTTCAATTGGATTACCATATTGCCAAGTTTTATGCAATTCTTTAGCAAAATCAGAAATCTCACCAGGGCATTTATCATTAAATACTGTAATAACCAAGCAATTTTTTGGATTGCTTGCTATTAAGCCTCCACATGAACCAATGACATCATCGTAATGAGCACTAAAAAATATCTTTCTCAAATACTTTCTCCTTCTAGCAATTTACTAAACTCTTGTATCGCTTTCCTCATGTCACCAAAACTATTTAGAACCTTTAGCTGCCATTTTAACTCCTTGTAGGCCCAAAAATCATTTTGCGGGAAATACCTTCTAGCAATCTTAAAACATTCAGTTGCTTGACTAACGTCTTTATTAAAAAGATAATAGTAGGATAGAATGTAGTTATACTCATACTCGTTTTTTGTTTTTATTTCATCTGAAATAAGTTTTATCGCTGTCTTTACATGGTCTTTATATAAATTGTTTCTGAGATATTTAAAATGCTGAGCAAACAAGAAGTTTAAATAATGATGATCTTGTTTTATACCATCAGCGAGACTTCTCCATATCTCGGCAATTTCACTAGCTTTTTCTTTTTGGTTTGTAATCAAATATATTTCAAATAGTAGATTCCATGACCACGCATCATTCTTATTTAGTTTAACTGCTTTTTTTAAAATCTTTACGGCATCATTGAATTTATTTTTAGAAGCCAGCTCATATGCTTTTTGTGGTTCCTTCCAAGATTCTAGAAAATTTATTTTACCTCTATCTGGAGGGATATTGTCTGCCGTGCCAAACTTTAATAATTTATAAGGAACATTCACAAAACCAAATTTATTTGCACAAAGTCTTATATATTCACAATCCTGAATTACGTTTTTGTCCATAGATGCACGAGGAAATTCAATTGCTTTAACAACTTCCCTTCTTGCTAAAAATGCACTATTATCGCATCTATAGTTTTCAGGATAACCATCTAAAGGTTGATTGTATCTTAGGTCCACCGCTCCACATAAGGCAATTCCAGACTTTGGGTTCTGGTTTAGATAATCCACCATGACCTCTAAATACTTTTCTTCATATACATTATCATCATCAAGAAAGCACACATAATCATCTAGCTCTAAATACTTTAGTGCCCATCTTTGTATTGGATTTGGAGATCCATTAGGCATATTAGCCCCTGGCTCAGAAATCCCCATAACTTTTGAGAAACCAATGATAGTTCTCTTTGCAGAATCGTAAAGAGTTGGTAAAACACCATCACCTATGACGATATGATGATAATTTTCATAGGTTTGTCTATCTATGCTCTCACATGCTTCCTTTAAGGATTTTCTATTGATAGTAACTGTAATTATCGTTACTTTTTTTCTCTTCATGGGAATTCATCCTCTTTTTGATCTTTCTGACCTTTGTAAACTATATTCTCTGTTTGCTTATTAAGCAAACACAACTCATCCCATAATTCATAAGATTTTGTAAATGCAAATATAACCACAGGTGTCCCTTTCCTGTCTACCTCTATTCTACTGTAACATAAAAGCCCCTCAACTCTTGCTCTTTTTGCAATTTCTTCAGCTTGGCCTTCTCCACACATAATACTCATACGTCCATGGTATCTAAGAATCTTCGTTAGTCGACTGATTCCTTCACAAACAATCTGTGTAGTGCTATATGCAAATGGAACTTCTGTTACAATTACATCAAAACTTTCATCTTCATAGCTTAAATCTCTTATGTCGTTTATTGTGTGATTAGCACCATAACTTTCTAGACCTGGAGAAACAACCGGGTCTATGTCATTGCTAAAAAGCTTAAGCCCTTGAATTTGTCTTGCCTCGAAAATAATACCCCCACCACCTGCAAATGGATCTAACAGCTTTTCTTCTTCTTGTGGCATAGCTAAATTAATTAAAATTTTACTATCTTCTACAGGTAAAGCTCTTCTTCCAATTTCTTTTCCATCGCCTCTATATCCATTAACATCTTTTACCTTACCTTCAAAATCTAAAATCTTGAAAAGTCTGTTATCTGCACTGTGGGCAATATATTTTTCTTCATTTTGAACAAATAACTCTTTAACCCCAAAAGGTCTCTTTTTCCAAATAAAAGAAGTTATGTTTAAGTTAGTTTCATCGCCGATTTGAGGATATTCAAAATCTAACAGTAAATATCTATTTGAATAGCCTAGCAAATCCAAGTCTTGCTCAATTCCTTCCATTCTATCTTTAGGAACTAATATGATAAAACTTCCTTTAAAATCACTTAGTGGACCATTTGGCAAAAAAACAGCCTCTCGTTTATTTAAAACCATCATTGCTTCTCTAACAGCCAAATCTTTTGCTTTGATGCGTGAAGTCTTAGTCAGACATACAACAAAATGATATTTTCTAATAATTTCATCCAAAGTCATCTCATTTGTGGTCATAAACTTAAAAATCATTGATGCCCTCCCATTCCAAAATAACATATTTTATCTGATTTTGCGATACAGTTCCTACCATCAAAAATGACAGGATTCTTCATGAATTTCACAAAATTATCATGGTCATAGTTTTTTATAACATCCCATGCAGATAAGATAACGGCGGCATCACAATCTCTTATGCAATCATCAATACTATAAAAAAATTGGCAATTAGTGAGTTGAGTATTATATTCGGTTAAAAAATTATTATTGGCTAATGGGTCAAATAAATTTATTTTTGCTTTCATCTTAATTAAATCATGCACAACCTTTATTGAAATTGAGCAACGGATGTCATCGGTGTTTTCCTTGAAAGATAAACCTAATACGGCCAATTTTTTATTCTTAACGCTTCCCAGTATTCTTTTAATATTACTTAACAAATATTTATACTGAACATAATTAATTTCTAATGTTTGCTTAAATATCTTCATGTCAAGCTTATGCATATTTGCAAAAGTAATTAACGCCAACAAATCTTTTTCAAAACAAGAGCCCCCAAATCCTATTCCTGCATTTAAAAATTCTTTTCCAATTCTCGAGTCCATTCCTATACCCAACGAAACTTCTTTTATATTAGCACCGATCTTCTCACATAGATTTGATACTTCATTAATAGCAGATATTTTTGTTGCCAGGAATGAGTTAGATGCATACTTAATTAATTCGGCAGACTCCCAATCTGTAATTAATATATTTTTTGTGAATTCGGAGAATATTTCACTAAGGAGCTCAAGCTCCTTTTTGTTTGTTCCACCTAAAACAACTCGGTCTGGTTGCAATGCCCCTTTTAATGCTTGGCCTTGTGAAAAAAATTCTGGAGAAAAGATAACTTGGTTCTCTCCATGGTTGTCATTGATGTACTTTTGCATAAGCCTTGAAGTTCCTATTTCTGCAGTGCTTTTAATGATTATTGTCGCATCTTTATGTACCTTAATTATTTCATCTATTGTTGATATAATTCTTGAAATATCGCATCTTCCATTTTTAAGTGCTGGAGTATTTACACAAATCATAAAGTAGTCTACATTTGTATTTTGTTGGTCCAAAATAGCAGTAAAGTTCAATTTAGATTTATTTTTATTAAAGAGTAGTTCACAACCATCTTCATAAAAAGGCAATAGACTATTTTTTAGTTTTTCGATTTTAGATGCATCAGCATCATATCCATAGATAGTATGGCGTTTGTCTGCTAGAGCTAGAGCCATTGAAAAACCAACATATCCTAGTCCAATTATATAGAACGATTTTTTCATACTGTAGCCATACCTTGCTTTTTTATCAAGCCAGATGTAATTATGCCTACATTTTTTGGTCCAGCAAAACTAAACTTAAATATTGAAAATTCAATTTCATTTTCTCTAAAATAATTACATATTTCTTCAATCAATGCTTTAGAGCCGAGCTTCTTTTCTCTTGTCCAAAAATTACAGCATGGCACTAATAAAACTTGTTTCTTAAAAGCACTTTTTGCAACTTCTAGAGTAGCTTCATCAGGATGTAATCCAATTATTAAATCATAGAAATCGGCCATTTCTGATGTGAATTCTTTTTGAATACTAGGAACGCCAACTAAAGTCCAACCTCTTGGGTCAATTACTTCACATTCGTAGTTATATTTTTTATTTAGTATTTTTGTTAAAAGCCCTTGCCCACCAGCAACATCAGCAATATACTTAATTGAATTACCGAATCTTTCATAAATAAAATCTGCAACTTCATCAAAACGACTAGCATCCCCATGACATCTAATCTGTGTTTTTCTCCCCATTTTAATCTCCTGTCTATTTGTTCATTTTGATTATGCTATAATTAACCAAAATAACCTAGGCATTCAAGAAGTCTTTGAGTGTATCAAGGATTATCATGTTCTAAAACACCATGGAATTGAAATAGTACTTTTTCATTTTCCCTTATTGTCTTGGGATGGTTCTCATCATGGAAACATTCACCTTTATGGTAATGTTCATAATAGCGGAATAATGCATCCGGAGTTTGGAGAAAAACTGTACGAGCTTACTCCAAGCGCATTTAAAGGAGGCATGGATGCTAATAATATCTACCCAATGAGCATAAAGGAGATTGTCGGACTGGCAAATGAGAAAATATAACTTTTCGAAAATAGCATATGAGGAGGTATTTACAAGATAACCTATCCTCAATCGGCTGATTAGTTCTACTACACACATAAATTGGTGAATATTTTTCTCCTATAGATACTTAATAATGTAAAAAAAAATTAAAATATTTCAAGAAAAATACATAAATTCCCCGATAAAATGCCCCCTTTTGTACCAATAAAAGGCAAGGAGCGAATTATGCGGATAAAAAACACATTATTTTTGGTTTTTGGGCTGTTTATTTTGCTGTTTTCTACCCCGTCTTTACATTCACAGACTGTAGATTTTGACTCTCTTGCTCTAAAACCAGGCATTTTTGAAGGTATTTCTGAACCTAAAAGCAGCGAGGCAGAAGCGCTTTTAGATGCCAGAAACAGCGCTTTTCGTAATTTGGCGGCGTCAATTTCGTCGTTTGTTAGCGGAAATTACGATATTTCTCAAATAAGTAATGGCACCGATGCTGTAGTTGTCACAATTTCAGGTGAAGCCAGAGTAACGGTCAGATTGCCGCTTTTTGGGGTAGAAGAAGTCGGAAAAAAAATTGAACGGACAGAAAACGGCTATATTGCACGGGTCTTGGTAACGATTAGCAAAGAAAATCTAGAAAAATCAAAACAATATGCCGACCGGGAATTAACTGCTTTTCGAGCCTATAATTACTTTGCACAAAGAGTAAATATCTCTCCTGTATCTCTTACCAATGTACCGGATGGTTATATTGATTATCAATCCTGGCTTGATACTAATTGCCTTGTCTTTGTGATGCAGGGAGACAGGCATGATTATTTGGTTCCGCTGGATACTTTTCTTAGAAAACTCTTTAGAACTATTCATATTTTTGACGAAAACCAAATCAAGATAATGTATAACATTCCGGATCGTTATGATGACATTATAACTGCTTTACAAAAGTATAATATCAGGGTTATCAGAGAAAACTCGCATTTGGTGTTGATACCGGGCATCTCTTTGGAAGAATTTAAAAACCTGGCGGAAAAAATGCCCGATGCCAGGGAAATTTTAATAAGCGGTATCAATTATCATGACAATCGCAATACTCATATTTCTTCTTTAATTCTAAATGAAACCGCCCATATTACAGAGCAGAATTTTAGTATGCATACAAATGTTGTCAGATTACCGGATCAATGTTTATCAGTTACATACAACGATACAGAAATAATAAATATGCTAGACAAAAAAACTGCCAGATATGTTCTTTTGCTTAGATCAACAGCAAATTTGGAGCCAGGCATAGAAGCATACAAAATTCCGTCTCATTTCCGGATTTCATATAGATGTATCCTGTTCGATACGCTTACAGAAAAAAGTATATATAGCGCTGCCATACATGATGTTGATTTCTCTTCTGTCGATGGTTCCGGAGCTAATGGACGCATACCGGCGGGTTTATATGAAATGCTTGCCGGTGTTCTGGAGAATTTATAGAAAATTTTGGTTTTTGTGAAAAAAAAGCCGATTTTTTAGGGCTTTTTTGACAATAAATCTTATAAGGAGAAAAAGCCATGAAAAAGTATTTGTTATCGTTCTTTTTGATTATAACTTTATTGTTTTCCGGATTTTCAACAGATGTATCAGCCCAGGAGCAGGGGCTAAACTTACAGCTGGTTCCACAGCGGCTCCTGCAATCACTGCCATCCGCTATGTTAAGCGGGACCGGCAACGGCTATGAGCTGCCTGCACAAATCGATATAGGCTCATCTGTACTAATCCCCCGATCTCAGGGGAGTTTAGGATCATGTGCAAGCTGGGCAACCGCTGCTGAACAAACCAGGGTTGAAAGACTCCGAAATAACTGGCCGGTAGGCAGAAATATCAGCTATTTTTCTCCGCTGTATTTTTACAATCAGGTTAATGGAGGATTTGACAATGGTAGCAGTATTTACAGCAACCTCAATATCCTGGTTAACAGAGGCTCTGCCCTTCTTGTAACCTTCCCTTATACAAATGATTATCGCATTCAGCCTTCTGTCAGTGCTCACCGGGAAGCAGCCCGTTATAAAATTTCTGAATTCAAGACCATCCCTGTTGACGTGGATGCTATCAGGGTGGCTTTGGTTCAAGGATTTGGGGTTATTGTTAGTTTTCATGTATATGATAACTTTGACAGTTATTCCGGCGGTATCTACAGGCCAAGAGGAGCCAGCGGCGTAGCCCGCGGGGATCAGAGATTTAGCTATCATGCCATGCTTATAATTGGTTACGACAATACAAATTCCAGCTTCAAGCTGCTCAATTCCTGGGGACCTTCCTGGGGGGATAACGGGTTTTTACACATTTCCTATAACGATGTCCGGACTTTGATTCGTGACTGCTACATACTTATTCCCAAAAGTTCTCTTCCTTCCGAAGTTGTTCCACCATCCGGAGTCCAGGCAGGAAAAGGCTCTAATCGGGACAAAGTTGTTATAAGCTGGGAAAGAAACGGTGCAAATGAATACGAAGTTTTTCGGCTTGCCGAAAATGAACTTTATGTTTCCCTGGGGAAAACAAGCGGCCATTTCTTTGAAGATACCACTGTTGTTCCAAATGAACGTTATTTCTATTTTGTAGCAGCTCATGGCAGAAACTATATGAGTGTACTCTCCTATGCTGCGGAAGGCTGGGCTAACAGCAGGGCAGAGGAAGTACCGGGTATTCCTACTGAATTTACGGCAAGTCTGCAAGGAAGAACGATTATTACACAGTGGAAAAAAGTTGACAATGCCAGCCTGTATCAGGTTTACCGGTTTAGTGACAGTGCTGGTGAATATGTTCTTGCAGGAGAGACAACAGATAATGTTTTTAGAATGTCGTTACCGTCACGGATAAACAGTCCTGTTATGACATTTTTTGTACTTGCGCGTAATAGCTATGGACAAGGACTGCCGTCTGAGCCTGCAGCGATAACAATCGAGAATTGGCAAAAACCAGACGTAGATGAACCAGATAATAGATTTGAAGTGTATAGGGGCGGTTTTTACATTTTTCCTATCCAGCGTTTTAAGAATATAGAAAGGCAGGCTATGGAGTACTTTAAAAATCAAAGAAACCAGGCGCTTAATCATTTCAGAGGTCAGCGGAACGACTTTATGAATAGAATGCAAAATTCTAACAGAAGCTTTCTTGAAAGGGGGTTTTAAATGAAACAGATTATTATAATCACAATGTTCTTATTTACCATTGCCTGTGCTTTTGGTATTGAAAATACCGGCGAGATCGAAGAGGACATCAGCCCTGTAATTACCGGCGGCTGGCATAGGATTGACCTTGCAGAACTTGATGAAGAGGTCATTAATTTTGCTATGGAATATATTGATGGTGATATCGATCGTGTTTGGTCGCAGATAGTCCATGGCAGGAAATATTTGTTTGCCTTTACAGATGAGACGATGACAATGCTGGGTTTAATAACCCTGTACCGGGATCCTGAGGGAATTATTTCTTTGGAAAAAGAATCAGTTTACCCGGTATTACTTGTGGACTTTATTGAGCTGTTTCTTTTAAGGAGCGCGTTATGAAACAGAAAAAGAACTTGTTTTTGGTATGTTCCTGTATTCTGGTTGTTGTTTTAACGTTTTGTTCAACAGAGCCGGAAAAAACTTGTAAGGAACAAGGTGCTGTTACGGAAAATCTTACAGTGGGGAAACCTTCAAATCCCAATGATTTAGTAAGGGACTTTGCCGGTGAAATGGAACTTGTCAGGGTTTTTTACGATCCGGGTATAGAAGACTTGTTAACGCTTCCAGGCACTGTACAGGCAGGACGGCACTATTTTGATTACCAGTCACAGCTCTACCCAAGACCCATCAGCAGTGCAGATGAGACGTTTGCAAAATTTCAACACCAGGCCATGATTGCCAGAAGATTGAATCCTGATTTTACAATTAGTCTGAATCTGGCTATTCGCGACGTTGAAGCTGCAGACCTTGAAGAAAAAACATTAACCTTTAATGTCCGCCCTGGTATAACAATTTCTGATTACCGTCAGGAAGGGACCATAAGGTATACCCTAAAAGATGCCAGCGGCTCATTTTGGTATGGTCAATATATCATAGTTTCGGTAGTTGTAACACAAAACGAAAAAGAAGCAGAAATTTATGATTTATTGAAAACATGGATGGAACAATCTGATACTGTAGAAATTTCGGATTTGTTAATAAAATTGCTGGAAAAAATATAAAATATACCGATTTTTAGGAGGATTTTTATGGAAAAGAAAGTTTTAATAATAATCTTGATCCTGCTTAGCATTTTTTCTCCGGAAATGGTCTTTGCTTCCGGATTTGATTTTAATAGGATGAACTTAAACCACACAATAACTTCTACGATCCTCCCTTTGGAAGCAAAGGGAGGAAATTTGTCGTCCTCACAGAATTACCGCATCATGCACACAGGGTATCTTACATCGGGGCCAGAAAAATTTGGCTATTATAGAATTTTCCTATCAGCAAATTATATTTCAAGGGGACCCAGAGATAAAGTCAAAACGAGGCGTGCAATAATTATTGGTACGGTTACGTTCGGTACAACATTACCTCTTCTTCCAATTGGAGAATTCCGCTACGATCTTCGAGCCAGAGTTGAATATCTTGATATTCAAGATCGTGTGATAAGGGTTTATGCGGATTCAAAAATTAAAGATCTTAATGAACGCCTCGGAGAAGCAAACTATACTTTCGAAACAGAACCTATCTTCCGAGGCCTTGTGATCAATTGTTTGCTTGAGGGAAGAAGGGAGGCTGAAATAATCAATACAGTTTTACGCGCTGTAAAAGAACCTCCTCAGCCCGCTCTCACTGATGTTGTTAGAAATGCTTATGAAACGCTTAAGGGCAGATTACCACAAGGATCAAAAATTGCGATCATCGCCGCAAAACCTATGGCAGAAGATGTTGTTATTGCGGTTAGACAGATAGAAACGCTTTTTGTTGATGATCGCCGATTCCGCGTGCTAGAACGATCCAATGTCGATGCAATAATAAACGAATTGGCATTTAGCCAATCTGTTTTCACTGAAGCGATGTCAATCAGAGTGGGACGTATGCTTAGCGCAGACCTAATCCTTCTCTGCGACATAAATTTTGGGTCGGGAGCAAGTAAAACGCTGAGCTTCCGAGTCTTGGATGTAAATACTGGCATTGTAATTGCTAGTATAATTGGAAACTTTAAGGAGTAAATTATGAAGAACACTTTTCTCGTAATTTCTATGGCGGTAATTGCTACCTTTAATATTACCGCACAGGACATCCTGCCGGGACTGCGTAATTATGGTGAATCCAAAATTAATGCAGAAGCAAGAGTGGAAATAGTGTATCCAAACACAATTGCCGCTATGGAAAAACTCGAACAGCTGCGACAGGGAGGCAGATCTGATTTAATCACTGTGGAATGGGTCGTTGGACCTTCTCCCTTCCCCATCTCCTCGGCTGTTTTGGAAGCTCAAAAACATCACAGTCGAGCTTCTCTAGCCAGCTCGGTAAATGCTTATGTGCGAGGTGAAGCTGCCTTACTTGTTCTTAACGAAGACCTTTTCGCTAAATTGGTGACAGAAGTATCGGCAACTGTTGTATTTTCCGAAATGTTGCGCAATAACAGGGTAGAACTGCAGTTGTCCTACAGATTCAGGAACCCAGATGGATCGACAGGGTACCTAGAAGTTTTTTACCTGGGAATTGACAAGGAATCTGTAAATAATGAAATTCGAAATACGGCAAATAGAATTTCAGAAAATGGCAGTGGAGGTGGTGGCAAGAACGCTGATCCTGTTCCGGTAAGGGAAGTTGCCAATAATACTGAAAGTTTTTTTGAACCCTTCGTATTAGCGACAGATAGCGATTTGGTAAAATCAGTTCAGGCTGTATTGGATTCTAACGAAAGGATCAATCGGTATCGTGAGGAAAACCGGCAGCTTTTTGGGTTTGGCAGCAATTGTGAGTAATGCTTAATTGGCAGGGCTGTTCCGGAAGCGGTAGCCCTGCCAATGTTAATTACTGGAAGTATGATGGTTGACAACGTAAAAGGAATGAATGATAATAGCTAGGGTATTTAATGATAATAGGATGTGTGTTATGGGAAAGAACTTTTTAGAATTTTGGCGAACTTGTTTCCCTCTAGTTTCAATAATGCCAGTTGATGAAGAAGATGATAGTCTATATAAACTAGTAAAATCTTTTTTTGACAAGCAAGACATCAAAGGAATGATAAAGGAATTGCCTTTTTCTAATTTGCTCCCCTATAATGAGGATCCAGCTAACAAACATTTTGGGAACCTGGAAATGGAACTTGAAGAAGGTAAGTTAATAGATATAATAAAATATTTTCTTAAAATAGAGGAAAAAATATTCGAGCCAAAATTTAATCAGATTATTAAAGATCATCTTGTATCAAAAAAGAAAAGTTTCGTAGAATTATTTATTGAAGAAATTGTTAGCAATAAAAATTGGATAATTTTTAATTATAAAGAAAATAAATTTGAATATAACTTTTCAAATATTATTAAGGGAAAATACAAGCCCGCTTCTATATACGATGCCTTTCGTTGTTATGTTCCTAGGTATTGTGCATTCTTGTACATCAAAAACCCTCAAGATTATACCAATGACCATGTTATAAGAGCTATAGAAAGTATTAAGAATAATACAAATTATTTTGTGCCAACACAGGAATATTTTGAAAAAATGATAATAGATTTAATGCCATTTGGCGAAGATGTATATTTAAAATCTCTTGATAATGAAGATTCAACGAGAAAAGAAACCTGGAATGACTGGAATTATTGGTATATAAAGCTCAAAGATATTTTATCAACATTAGAACTTAATAAAGAATTAGAAAGAATTGAATCAGAAAAAAACGCTGGAATAAATAGTTTTGTTGATTATACCTCTAAATTAATTTATACTCCAATAATTAGAAATGTTCTGGAAAGTCAACAAGAAAATAAAAATAGTTTTTCTCTATTAGAGGCAAAAATCAATAAACATTATGAAGGTAAAAAATCAATATTTAATACTGTTGAAAAAAATGATACATATAAAGAAGTAATTAATAGAAAATACAGTAAAGATGATAGAATTGACGAAATTGGTGATGAATATATTAAATATAATGAGAATAATGAAATATTGCTTTTTGGTAAATATTTATCTTTTCCGAATGATGAATTGGAAAATATCAGAAATACCTGGAGGCAATATTTCATAAAATCATTTGGAGAAGATGAGTACGCACAGTATGGTCAGGCTAATTTTTCCACAAATGTTGTATTCAAAAGATATATTAAGTGGCTTGTTCCTTTTATTATTTTTATAAGGTTATATTGTTGGATAAATACATTAAGAGATGATATCACAAAAAAAAGAAAAGATAACACACAGAGCAGAAAAATATTACAATCACGAGAAAAAGCCCTGGAAAATATGAAAGAGAGAAGAAAGAAAGAGTTAGCTGTACTGTTGACAGATAGTGATTTGTTTAAAGATTATTGCAGGGTACATGAATTAAATGGATGTAAGTATTGTTGTATAAGTACAGCAAATGATCTATACGATACTGCACAAAGTATATTTGGATCGACTTATGATATTAGCAAGTGTAATTTATGCTCATTTGATAAATATAAAGAAAACCTTTTAAAACCGTTTAAAAATGATTTTTTTAAAAGAATAAATGATTTTATTGATTTAATAAAAAAGGGTAATAATTATATGGAGGAAGAGAATGAATGATTTATTGGAATATAACATTGATGATTTTATTGCTTTGAAACGCAAGCATAATGGAATTACATTGAAAGATGTTTATAGTTATGCTGAGGATCATTATGATCAACTGCAGAAAATAAATTCTATTTTCAAGCTAGAGACAGAAGAACATATTCGCTGCTGCATGACCCTGCCAAGAATCCTTAAACCGGAATGGGCAGAAGAAATAATTACATATGTACAAAGTGAAAAATTTAATAAAGTGAAATTAACACGAGTTCCTGAACCTGAATTAAGTGAATATTCACTTTTACTGATTTCTGCTTTTTACTACAACCCGCAATTTTTAAAAGATGCATGGGATTGGTGTGTTATTAATTACTTTGAAGCAAAAGAAGAGAAAGAGAGAGCTAAAGGAAATAAGAGAGAAGAAAAACGAAAGCCATGGGAAATAATATTTGAGCCCAAATCACGTATAGCTACTGAAGATTCACATAAAGCTGCAACTGGAAATGATTTAGAATTATTTTCCTGGTCATGTTCTCAAGGTAAATTATCTTGCTATGATCAAGAGGATGGAAAGATAGAGTATCGTTTTTTCTTTAATGATCCCCAGGAACATGAAAAACATAAAATGTTAATGCTATCTATTACAAAAGAAAAAACACATTTATTGAATTTAAAATTATCTGCGGCAAATGAAGGTAGATATTTTCGATCAAGCCATATTTCATCTATTGATCCTGATGTAACAATCGCTATCAACTCAATACAAAATGAGAACCATGACTGACCCCTCTATATCTGTACTTTATTGTACTGATCGTGAAAAAGAACTTTTCAAGCCTTATACTGTCAAATGTGATTCTGAGGAATCCGCTGTAGGATGGGGGATATGGGATCCATTAGCTCCGCACGAAAGAAGAGATTCAAAAGAAGAAAGCATTAAAAAATTGCATATGCTTAGGGATAATATATTTAAGGAAACAGATTCAAATCGCCAGTTTCAGCTTAGATTAGATGGAAGAAAAGATGAAAAAGCTATTATTCTTGATAGTACTCCTTCAGTCTTTCTTGGTATTTATCTGACATTGGAATGCGTAATAAATCAAAGAACTTTTTTTTCTGATTGGACATCAATTACTGTTACCGGCGATATAAAAATAGATGGAGATAATATAGAATTAAAGCCAGTGCGTGATATTCCAATAAAATTTGATAATTATAAAGAGCATATTAAGACATATTATAGAAGTGATCGTGGCAAGCATCTATTTTTATATGTAAGCAATGAAAAATACAGCAATGTAAAATCTGAAAATAATATTACCATAGAACATATTCAACCTGGCGATAATATAAGATCTGTAATTAAGTGTGTATTTGAACACTCGATAGATAAATTACATACAACTCTTGCCAAAAATATGAATCCAATAAGACCACGAATTAAATATATAGAAACAAAATCCTACCTGGATGCTAAGGAAAAAATAAATGGATCAAATTGGAATGGTTTTTTAATTGCGGGCCATGGAGAAAGCGGAAAAAGTGATATGGCACAAGAATTAGCTTATTATCTTTTAGAAGAGAAAATGATTGATGCTCCTATCTGGATACGTATTGAAACCTCAGAGCTTCTAAAATATAAGGAAGATAAGGAAATAACATTAGAAGGAGCATCTGAAAATTATATTATTGAATTAATCAAAGACAAGGTTAAAACATCTAATATAAAATACTTTTTTGATGATTATAAATATTTGCTTATTATTGATAATTTGGAATTTGATAATATAAATGATGTATTACGAGGAATAAAAAATTTAATAATGAAAATAGGCCAAAATCCTCCTTATCTTATTATTACTAGTCGTACTTTAGGCTTTGTTGAAATGGGATTAGATAAAATAGAATCCTTTAATCTATCAAAAGAAGAGATTGAAATGTTTGTCGAAAAAATAATTAATTCAGATAATCTTCTAAAAAAAATAAAACTAAATAAAAATTATTGTGATTTTATTAATATAATTTTAGAATATTATGGATCTTATCCAGGGCTCATATTTCCCGCAATAGAACCATTAAATTTTGGACAAACAATTGAAGGATTAATGCCGGAATTGAAAAGTATAGGAAATAAAAATATAGAGGAAACTTCTGAAAGAGCCTACCGCAATTTACTTTCTATGCTAGATGAAAATTCTATGATTGTATTATTTACAATATTAAATAATATTTCGCCTGAAACCAGGATTGGGCATGAAGAAATTATTAAAGCAGTAAAAGATATTGCTCTAGAGATAACAACTCCTGGAACTATAGAAAGATCCTTGGATAATTTGGTTGGTAAATATCTAATTTATAGAGAAGCAGTATCTGAGTTACCGCATTATGGAATAAAAGAGGTACCATTTTTAGCATCAATGTTTGGTGATATGTATACTAAAGGCACATTAATAAAAAAAGCTATAAAAAACAGATTGATTATTAATTCTCGTTCTCATAGATTACACATGGCCTTGCGTTACGACAGGTCAGTTGAAATAATAAAGAGACTAATAAAAGATATTGATGACCATCTGGAGATTGGATTTATTTATTACCAGGAGTCAATGTTTAATCATCCCGATATATATATCACAGAATCTATAGAATATTATAAAAGAGCTTTGAAGATTATTAAACCAGAAAATAACAATTACATAAAAGGAGTAAAATATTATTTACAGGCTTTAAATAGAGCAACGAAAGTAAAAGAATCATGGGGTGAACTTGACCAATTTCTAAAAGAGGAAAACTATAATTTAAGTGATCCTGAATTGCAAAAGGAAAGAGGAGACGCATATTTTTCAATTGCTTATTATATTGAACGAATTGAAGAATACTATGTGCTGGCAAATAAATCGTATGAAAATGCAATGAACTTATATTCAAAAAAGGATAATATTAATGCTATTCGAGAGATAAAGATCAAGCAAGCGATGAATTTTGGAGGATGGGCTGAAGTAGGAAAAAGTAAAAAGAATACCCTGGATAAAGCGATCGAAATACTTACCGATGTTATTTACTTTAATAAAATAGAAATTAACCAAATAAATAATCCTATTTTATATGCAGATAAAGAAATGGCCTTGGGAGATATATATTTAAGAATGGCTGATGTTACTAAAGATAAAAATTATAAAATGAATTCAATTGCTGCGTATACAAATGCCATAAATACTTATTCAAAAGAAAAAGAGCGGATAAAATGTGGTATAGCATGGTATGAGTCGAGTGTAACATATAGATTTATTAACCCTGATTCAAATGATCAATATCTTTCAATAAAAGCTTGCAAAGAAGCATTGTCGATTTTTCATAAAAACGAATATCCTGTACATTATGCGGATACTATTAATAGTTTGGGAAATGCATATAAATTATTTATGCAAGATAAAAGCGATGATTATTTTAATATGACTCTTCTTCTATTTAAAGAAGCAGAGGAAATATTTCAAGAAGATAAAAAGTATCATTTTATGACTGGAAGAATAAAGCATAATACAGCTGATCTTTACCTAAAACATGCGTTAAATCAATCTCTTAATATTAATTATAAAAAAGAATTATTATACATAGCTATAGAAAAATTTAAGGACGCTATCGACATAAGAAAAAAATATCCACGATATCATGTTTATTCCTTATTATTTTTGGGGAAATCTTACCTTGAATTGGAAGAAACACTGCCGGAAAATAAGAAAGAGCAGTGTCTAAGAGAAGCAATAGATATATTTGAAGAAGGTATTTCTATTTACAATAAACATACAATCGAAGCGATAGATTTTTTAAAAGGATTACAGGATAATAAAAGCATAGCTCATGAACGTATTTATAGATTGACTATAAATACAGAAAATAAAGAAGAATAACCTATGATAGAGATTAGCGGCAAGTACAACACAGCCAAGGTTTTTACCGATACCCTGGATGAAAAGTCTTTCGAGCAAATTAAGCTATTATGCGATCAAGCTTTTACTCGAGGAAGCATTATTCGTTTAATGCCGGATGTACATGCAGGAGCCGGTTGTACAATCGGCACAACCATGACTATAACAGATAAAGTCGTTCCAAACCTCGTTGGTGTAGATATTGGGTGCGGAATGGAAACAATGATTATTCCAAAAGATGATCCGCTTTCGAAAGAATTTGATCCGGCTAAACTGGATAAATGGATTTATAAAAACATACCCAGCGGCAGGACTGTCCGCAAAGAAGCACATGAATTTGCGAAATTAATTCTATTTGATGATATTCGCTGCCCAAAGGCTAATATAGACAGGGCACGATTAAGTATAGGGACACTTGGCGGAGGCAACCACTTTATAGAAGCAGGCAGGGATCAAAATGAAAACCTGTATATTGTCATTCATTCGGGCAGCCGGCACCTTGGTTTGGAAATAGCAGAATGGTATCAGAAAGAGGCACAAACACTTGCTGATGTACCCAAAGACCTGGCCTATGTAGTTGGTTCTTTATTTGACGATTACATTAATGACATGAAGATAACCCAATTCTTTGCCGCCGTTAACCGTAAAGCAATGATGCAGCTTATTTGTGAAGGGCTTGGAATTAATGAAACCAGCAGTTACGAAGGATTTACCACAGTGCATAATTATATTGACACCGATGAAAGGATTCTGCGCAAAGGAGCGGTTTCTGCAAAAGCAAAAGAAAAACTGCTTATTCCCATTAACATGCGCGACGGCAGCCTTGTATGCGAAGGACTTGGAAATCCCGACTGGAACTTTTCTGCACCGCATGGCGCCGGAAGGCTTATGAGCAGAAGCAAAGCCTTAAAAACACTTTCTCTTGAAAATTTTAAGAAACAGATGGAGGGGATTTATTCAAGCTCTGTTCACAAGAAAACCCTTGATGAAAGTCCCATGGCGTATAAAAATATGGACGATATTATACGCAACATTGCTCCTACCGCCGGGGTTACCAATACAGTAAAACCAATATATAATTTTAAAGCAGCGGATTGAGTCTTGTTACAACTTCCTACACTCCTTCCGGTATTTTAGAAGCCATGATCCGGCGGTGATTTATTACCTCTCCATCGCAAATAAACCTTCCGTCTCCAATGGCATGGAAACAGCGTTTTTCTGCACGCTTGTTATCAACCCATGCTGCAAGACCGTCAAGAACAAAAATGTTATACTGCTTGATGTGGTCAACAATACGGCATTCTATATTTGCATAGCATTCTTTAATTAATGGGGCAGATACCTTTTCCGCATGTACTGGCGTTAGCTTTAACTTTTTAAACTTATCTATTTCCGTGCCGGAACATGAACCTATCTGTACAGTCTTTTTTAAAAGGTCAAGTGCAGGGACAGCAATAACACATTCACGTTTTTGTATTAGAGCTTTGTATGAATAATTCCAGGAACCTGTCATAAAAGCAAAGCGCGGAGTAAAATCCAGGACCATAGTCCAGGAAAGTGTCATTATGTTTTGCTTGCCGCCATTGTTTGTTGTTACCAGTACGACGGGGCCGCTTTCAAGCAGAGTAAAAGCTTTGCTGAGAGGCAGGTTTGTCATTATATCACTCCTTATCAGACTCCTTTAACAACCCCTCATAGAGTTTATAATTTTCCTGGTCAAAGCAGACAAAGATAATTTTTTCGATACCTGGTGTTTCAGGCAAAGTAAGATGTACTGTTTCTACTGCAATTTTAGCAGCTTTATCTTTTGGATAGCCGTAAACTCCGGTGCTGATGTTAGGGAAAGCAATACTTTTAAGCCCGGCGGATTCAGCAAGGAGGAGACTTTTACGATAACATGAAATAAGAGTCTCTGCTTCTTTAGATTTTCCCCCACGCCAAATGGGGCCGACTGTATGTATTACTTTTTTGCAATGAAGTTTTCCCGCTTCGGTCATAACTGCATCTCCCGGAGGACAAGGACCATTGGGAATGTTTCGCCTTTCCTCTGCGATACGCATACATTCTTCAAGAAGACTTGGTCCTGCAGCTCTATGTATGGCTCCATCAACGCCGCCGCCGCCCATGAGGCTTGAATTTGCAGCATTAACAATAGCGTCAGTTTTCATACAGGTAATATCACCCTGAATGATTTCTATTTTAGTATTACTCATTCTGGTTTAAGTATAACTTGGTTGATGCCATTTCTGCTAGAGCGGATTAGGATATTACTTGAATTAGCTCTCACAGAGACACAGAGACAACAGTATAAAAGCATGATAGAATAAAAGATATTGCCTTTTGGAGATAAATGTGAAAAAAATTATGAGTTTATTTTTAATAATTGCTTTCTCAAATTGTGCAAGCACAGGGAAAAACGATTTTTCCGAGTATAATTTTTCTGTAAAAAATTCCCTATCTATTTTCCTGTTGAATAATGAAAAAGGGCATTTCTTTTGTATACCTGTACAATATGCCGGTGATTTCGAGATAACAAACTTTGAATTTACCAGCGGTAATATACTAATTGGCGATTATTCTATTTTATTGGACAGAAACGAGGTAACTATTTTTTTGTATTTAAATGAAACAGCAGAAGGAATAAATCAATATGATATATATATAGAAAAATATCTAACAGATTATGATTTAAAAAATATTATCAATGAATATGAAAGAGAAAATGCCTATTCCAGCCTGTCTGTTTGGTTTGATATTACAATTGATAATGTAGAACAAAAAGGAAATGGAATGCTCGATGATTTTGAACTCTATAGAGGGCCGGTTAATGAATTTATTTGGCTCCTTCCGCATTTTGATTTTTTTAGAGTTAAATATCTCAATGAATAATAAAATGAGACTTTTTATAGCGATTACTTTTGACGAACAGATAAAAAACCGAATAATTATAGTACAGGAAAAAATTAGGGAAAAGGCTAAAAAGGGAAAGTTTCCTCCGGCGGAAAACTTCCACTTAACGCTGGTTTTTTTGGGCGAAACTCCTCAAGAGCGGCTGCCGGATATAAAAGCTGCCATGGAACAGGCTGCTTCTGTTGACGAAAAACCTAATTCCCCCTTTGAACTTGTGTTTAATAAGACAGGCTTTTTTAAGCGGGGCGCAAAAGAACTATGGTGGCTGGGAATGAATGCAACAAAAAAAAACGGCATGGACAAGCGGAATAGCTCAACAGAAACAGGTCTGGAAAAACTACAGGGCAGACTTGTTTCCGAGCTTCTTGCCCGTAATTTTAAAATAGATTCAAGGCCTTATACTCCCCATATAACCCTGGGCAGGGAAATAATCAGCGATCTTTGGCCATTTGAAACAGAAAATATTATTGTTCCGTTTAATCGCTTAAGTCTAATGCTTTCTGAACATAAACCGGTATCAGGAAAGAAAAATAAACTTGTTTATACGGAACTTTTTCATGTTAATTGCTGATCATACACTATCTGTCCGCCCCGGATTGTCTGCACAATTTTTCCTTTTAGTTCTTTTCCGGCAAAGGGAGAATTTTTCCCCTGCGAAAAAAAGTCCGCCGGCTCTACTGTCCATATTGCACAAAGATCTGCAATGGCAAAATCAGCCCGCATTCCCTGTTTAATATATCCCCGGTAAAGATCGGAATTTCCCCTGTCCAGACCGAGTATTCGTGCAGGGGCGGCGCTCATTAACGAAGATAGTTTTGAAAGCTTAATTATATCCGGTACAACAAGGGTGGAATAACAAACAGCAAAGGCTGTTTCCAGCCCGCTAAAACCGGGGGCTCCCTTTTCCTTATCTGCCTGGGTGTGCGGCGCATGATCTGTGGCAATAGCGTCTATCGTACCGTCTGCAATTGTATTGATTAAGGCCTGCCGGTCATCTTCGCTTCTAAGAGGCGGATTAACCCGGCCATGGGATTTTTCTCCCAGTTTAACGGCTCTTTCTTCGGTAAGGGCTATATGATGGGGAGTTACTTCGGAGCTTATATGTGTTTTGCTTTTTTTTGCTTGGTCAATCATTGCTATTGCTTCTTTGGTAGAAACATGGGCAATGTGGATGCGGCAGTTTGCTTTTGCGGCTAATTCCAGCACCCGCCTTGTTGCATTATTTTCTCCATCAAGATCGCAATGGCAGGAAAGAACCAAACCTGTACGATGGGCTTCTGTCATTGCTGCCAGGAACAATGTGTCATCAGCGATATCTTTGCCGTCTTCCGATATAAGACGAATACATTGCGCGGCTTTTTCATTGGAAGATTGTTCCTGCTTTTCGGGTAAGAGGGTAATTTCCGAAAGTTCCTTGCCTTCCATTCTCTTGGTTAATGATAATGCGGGGTATACATCAATAAGATCCAGGGTATCACAGCGCTTCTTTATAGCCTGTGCTTGAGTTATGGTATCTACTGGCGGATTGGTATTTGCCATACATACAACTGTCCCATATCCTCCTGCAACAGCAGCCTTACAGGCAGATTCCAAACATTCTGAAGGAATGCGGCTTTCATTAATAATAGCCGGTTCCCTGAAATGGGCATGAAGATCCACAAAGGCAGGCATTAATACCAGATTTTGTTTTCCATCAATCACCTTATCTGTTTGCTTTAAGCTGGATTCAATGTCTTTTATGGCTTTATTATTTTCGCCGGTGTACACTTCAGTAATAATACCGTTTTCGACAAAAACAGAGCCATAAGTATCTATTGTTTCATCAACAAGGCGAAAGTTTTTTAAGACCAAAAGAGACATTATATTTTACCGGAAATCTGATGCGCTGCGAATATCATCGCAGTATTCACAGCGGTAACTTTCCTGGGCAGAATCATGAAGGTAAAAAATATGAGGAACCTTTTCCGAAGAAGTTATGCAGCGGGGATTTTTACAGATAAGTATATTTTCAACACGCTTTGGAAGCTGTATTTTAATCTTACCGGTTATTTTTTCGTCTACAATGGTATTAACAGTAATATTGGGATCGATAAGTCCCAGGACTTCAAGATTAATCTCCATGGTATTAGCAATTTTAATAACATCCTTGCGTCCCATTTGTGCAGAACTGGCATTTACCACAAAAGCAACATTGTAGGGTGCCTTTCCCAGACCCAGCCAGTTAAATATCCTAATTCCCTGACCAGCCTTGATATGGTCTATGACAATACCGTTTTTTATTTTTTCTACATTTAACATACTTACCTCTATACAACACCCAAAAGCGATGCCAAAAGAGCCATACGTACATACATGCCGTACTTTGCCTGTTTAAAATACACCGCCCTCTCGTCGCTGTCCACTTCTTCGGCAATTTCGTTTACCCTGGGCAGGGGATGAAGAATCATCATGTCTTTTTTTGCTTTTTCCATTTTTTCCATTGTTAGAATATAAAAATCTTTAAGACGTATATAATCCTGTTCGTTAAAAAAACGTTCCCGCTGTACCCGTGTCATATACAGTACATCCAGATCGCCTATTACTTCTTCCAGGCGCTCTGCCTCCTGGCAGGGGATTTTTTCCATACTAAGCATTTCTTTAATATAGTCGGGCAGGGTTAGTTCCGGAGGGGAAATAAAAATCATCTTTATTCCGGGATAACGGGACAGGGTTTTTGCCAATGAATGAACAGTACGGCCGAACTTTAGGTCTCCGCAAAAACCTATTGTTAAGTTTGCTGTTTCGCCCCTAACTCTTTTGATGGTAAGAAGGTCTGTTAGTGTTTGTGTTGGATGATGATGTCCGCCGTCTCCTGCATTAATAACCGGTACAGCAGAAAAGCGGGAAGCAAGCAGCGCTGCTCCTTCCTTGGGGTTTCGCATTACAATGGCATCGGCATAACAGGAAACAGTACGAATTGTGTCGGCCAGGCTTTCTCCCTTGGCAGCAGAGCTGGAACTTGGCTCTGCAAAACCCAAATTGCTGCCGCCCAAACGGAGCATGGCTGCTTCAAAAGAAAGGCGGGTTCTGGTACTGGGTTCAAAAAATAAGGTTGCCAGAATTTTGCCCCGGCAAGATTCCCTAAGAAATGCCGGATCATCTTCGATTTTTTCTGCCAGGGAAAAAAGCCCTTCCAATTCTTCTTTAGTAAAGTCCCCGGGTTCAACTAGATGACGTCCTTTAAGCATGATCCATGCTACCATAAAATTAATAAATATGTCACCCTTATATAATGATGTCTCCGGAAGCAGCTTTTTCTTTTATTGAGGATCTGGACGATGAACAGCGTGCCGCAGCCCTTGCAGAAGAAAATACTGTAGTCAGTGCCGGGGCAGGATCGGGAAAGACAAGAGTAATTTGTGCACGTTACGGCTGGTTAATTATGAGCGGCCGCTGCGAAATTGAACAGATACTTACCATTACCTTTACCAACAAGGCGGCTAACGAAATGTACCGCCGTATTTATTCCCTTCTTTCTGATCATGCACCGCATAATGAATATGCCCAAAAAGCATTGGTGAATTTTCATAAGGCCCATATATCGACCCTGGATTCCTTTTGTGCAGGAATAGCCAGGACTGTTTCCCGGCACTTTGGGATAAGTCCCGATTTTAAGAACGACGAAATCAGGATTAGAGATATGGCCCGCTCTCTTGCTCTTCGTTTTGTATTGGATAGACGAAATAATCCTGTTCTGCAGACTCTTATTGTAGAGAAAAAAATAACCCTTATTGCCGAAGAACTTTTTGTCCGGCCTGTATTAAAACACAGTACCATTTCTATGCCATTGAACTTTGACCATTTTGAAACAATTCAACGTGAAGAAATAATACAATGCTGGACAAATTGTAGCCGCCGTGTAGATGATCAGATTAAGCTAATCCAGGAAATGCACAGCCAAATCCCTGCCGGAAAATCACTGTATCAGCATCTTTGTACAGTACTCCCAAAAATGGTACAGGCTCCGCCCATAAACTCAATATTTTTGGATGGGGAAGAAAATACAATTATAAAAAAGAAGATAAAAGCATATTTGGATTTTCTTTCGGAACTTTTAAACCATATTTTCCGCGGCAAAATAACAGATCAAGCCACCCTTCTAATTAAGGATGCTTTTAGTGAATTAAAAGGATTAAATGTTCAGCTTAAAGCATTGGCAAACAATGCATTTCAATGGAACATGGTAGGGGCTGTGTTTCCACTCATTAACGAATATCAAGAAAAGCTAAATCAAAAGAAACGGGAAACTGGATTACTTACATTTAATGATATTGCCCAGCTTGCTGTGGACGGCTTGCGTGTGCATGAAGATATCAGAACTATGTACCGCGAATCTTTTAGGATGATCATGATCGACGAGTTCCAGGACAACAACAGCCTGCAACGGGAATTGGTAGAACTGCTTGCCGATCCTGCCAATGTGTTTTATGTAGGGGATGAAAAGCAATCTATTTACCGTTTTAGGGGAGCCGATGTATCGGTGTTCCGCCAGCTTACAGAACAAACCAGATCCAGTCTTAGTTTAAGCAGAAATTACCGTTCCCACAACGACCTTATCCGTGCCTTTAACCTTATTTTTGGCGGATACTGCGGAGAAAATGATCAACAGCCAATTGATGGAATATTTCCTGCTGCCGAAACCGAAAACTACCAGGCAGTATACCGTTGGACACAATGTGATGAAAACACTGCTGCACAGCCGCGGCTTCACTTTGCCTTCTTTGACAAGGGATCCATGGATCCAGACGATTATCTTAAGGCCCAGGATCATGAAGCGGCTTATATTGCAGCTGCAATCAATAATTTGATTGATCAAAAAAGATATACTTTTAATGATATTGCTGTATTGCTGCGAAGTCATACTCATCAAAAATCATTGGAACGGGCATTTAAACAACATGGCATTCCATTTAACTCCGGCAAACCGGCAGCGCTTTTTTCAGATGCCCCGCTAAACGATATCTGGGCTTTTTTAAAATTGCTTGTGTATCCCAAAGATCGTATTGCTTATGGAGCATTGCTCCGTTCTCCCTTTGTCCGCTTAAGCGAAGATGCTTTTACTTTGTGCATGCTTGAGGGAGAAAAAATATTTGATCTATCATTGGATGATAGACTGCCGCCTTCCGATTGCAGAGCTTTCCAGGAAGCCCGTCGTTCTTACAACGAACTTTTATTGGAAGCACAAGACCTTCCTGTTAGTTCCCTGATCACCAAGCTTTGGTACGGGGAAGGATATCGTTTTGAAGCCCTTTGGTCTATTATTTCCCAGGTATATTTGGATCATTATGATCTTATCTTCGAACAGGCCCGGACCATAGAAGAACGCGGAGGCGGACTGGTTGAATTTTTGGATTATCTTGAAGACCTGGCAAACAAACAGGAAAAACCCGATGACTCGGTTCTTCCCGGCGATGAAGAAAGCGGCGTTAAGATAATGACAATACATCAATGCAAGGGCCTGGAATTTCCTGTTGTATTTTTATATGGCTGCGGCAGCAGGGAAAAGGCTTCTCTGGAACCGGGACTTGCCCATTTTTCGCAGCGTCGGGGTATCTTTTTACAGCTTCCCCAATCGGAAGAACTTCCCGATGCCAAAGACTATTTTTACCTTACAGAAAATGAAGAACACCGGGACAAAACAGAAGCAGAGCTTAGGCGGCTTTTATATGTTGCCATGACAAGGGCCGAACAGGAGCTTTATATAAGTGCGGTAATTCCCGAACAGACCAAAGAGGAACAAAAAATCCTTAATACAGAAATATCTGGAAAAGAATATATAGTTCAGCGTCTGGAACAGTACAATACAAAAGAAACAATTCATTCTATAAGTTTTTTACGGCTTCTTCCCAACTTAAGTACCGCTAATTCTTTGTATACCATTAATATAATTGATGAAATTAATGTATCCGGTTTTAATATGCAAAAGGAAAAAACTAAAGAGCTTTCCATGCAGGAAACAGCACTGCTTTTCCAAAAAAATTACCAGCTTATACCGGAAGTTTCTCCTTATCAATTCTTTCCGCAGACTGTCAGTGTTACCAGTCTTACGGCAGATTCTTTTGAGCAGCCAAACACTTCTGCCGGTATAAGACAGCCCGATGTACTTGATGTATTGCTTGCTCAATGCGGAATTGAAGCAAAGGAATTCGGTACCATAGTCCATGGTTTTATAGAAGCCATGTTTAACAATAAAAAACCATCGCTTCCTTCCTTTTGCGCAGGGATGGGAGAAGATAAACAAAAAGCTCTTGTATCGGCAGCGACGGTAATGGCAGAAGGTTTTATTCACTCTCCATTGGGCTGCAAAGCGCTCTCTGCAATCTTTATTAAAACAGAGTATCCTGTATTTACAAGAGTGGAAGGGAAACGGCAATTTATTGTTTCGGGCATTATCGACCTGCTCTTTGACGATGGCAATGTTATTTATGTTGTAGATTTTAAAACCGACAGAGAACAGGATATTGGCAGGCACACAACTCAGCTTGCCATATACAAACAGGCAGCAGAGGATATTTTTGACAAAACTGTTGAATGCCGGCTTTTTTATCTGCGAACCGGATCCGAGATAGATCCTGGAACAGAGCTTGATTTTGGCAGAGAAATGAATAATATTTTAATAAGGACAGGTTGATATGACAGAAAACGACACGATTGTCCCTTTGGCAAAAGCCCTGTTTCAGCAGGATGAAGCACAAAAGATCAACAGCGAATTTGTCCGTATAATGCTCAAAGATAATATAGCTGTATTATGCAAAAATAAAAAAACAAATAAAGATAGAAAAATGCCGTTTAAGGTTTTATACGATAACAACAAACTCTTTTGGCAGCAAGCCGGCAGCTGGGAATACAATATTTCCGAAGAAGACTTTGCTGCAATAAAGGAAAAAGCTGTAGTTAAGCCGGCTAATTGGGAAAAAGAACATGATTTTACTGAACAACAGTCAAAACAACAGAACGATAAAACAAAACAGGGTCCTGTTAATCAGGGTCCTATTGAACAAGGTTATGGAAAAGAGGCAGAAGCCATTTATGCCATGACCAGAGTCGAAAAGGTCCAAAGAATTGAAGCAAACAGGAAACTTTTACAAGATCTTGTTACAAGAAAAAACAAAACCCGCGAAGTTGTTACAGAAGCCCTGGTAGATACTACAAAGGATGCAGCGATGATTAATCACGCAGCCC
>Ga0099364_10000653_pt1 | contig 59318 bp, 51 predicted proteins | sample TergutTh196P3_FD_73070 | JGI IMG/M metagenome (GOLD analysis project Ga0099364, IMG submission 73070) | Microcerotermes parvus P3 segment gut microbial communities from Pointe-Noire, Republic of the Congo - Th196 P3 | ecosystem: Host-associated > Arthropoda: Insects > Digestive system > Gut ... | reverse complement strand
GAGCAGGATTGGGCGCGGTTTGCAGCATTGCCGGAATGGACTATGAAATTTGAAATACTCGAAGTGTATCCGGGCGATAAATATGAGGATACCTGTATAACATTAATATATTTTGACGGAATTGACGTACATTGTTTTGCGGCAGGAACACAAATATTGATGGCTGACAATTCGCAAAAAAACATTGAATTAATTGAAGTGGGCGATATGATAAAAAGTTACTGTTTTGACCGCCAGCAAATGATTGACACACAAGTAACACGATTGATTGCCGCCACACATTCAGGTTTGTTGCGCCTGAAATTTGCCGACAACGAAATAATTACCACTGCCGACCACCCCTTTTGGATTGAACGCGCTGCGGGCTGGGCGGCGGTAAATGCCGCAAAAGCAAATTCATTGTACATGCAGCAAACAGAAGTTGTAAATATACAAATTGGCGACCGTATTTTCATTCCTGCGCAAAATAGTTTTTCAGAAATAATTGAAATAGAAAATATTATTGAAACGCAAATAACGTATACAATCGAAGTTTCCGAAGGAGATAATTTTATTGCAAATGGTATGTTGGTAAAGACGGAAATTGTAAAAAAATAATTTGATGAATAAAAAAAATTTTCATATATTTGCAAAAATTTTTAAACGATAATGACGATAAAATGGCAAACGAAAGAATAACAGAAGATATTGTACGTAACCACTTTAAGCGCGACCCGTTGTTCAGAAGCATAAAAATTGAAGAGCAAAAGTCGTACAACAAGCGGGTTACAGACTTGTTGCAAACTGCCTCAAAGAGCGGAAAGGGCGTTGGCAAGCCTGAATTTATCATATCTTTTCCATCGGGAAACATTGATTATCTGCTTGTTGTAGAGTGCAAAGCAGGCGTTTTCAACCATCGTAGCGCAAACCTCGACAATCCGAAAGATTATGCCGTCGATGGAGTACTGCACTATGCAAAAGCGTTTTCGCAAGAGTTTGATATAGTGGCTATTGCTGTTAGCGGACAAACAGAACAGGAACTGTTAGTATCGCATTTTATGTGGAAAAAAGGTGATGCATCATATTTAGAAAACAAAGAAGATAAAAAACTTCTTTCAATCAATAACTATCTAAAACTGTTCAACAACGAGCAATTTGCTGACAATTTACGCAATGTTGATATTATCCAGAAGGCGATTTTTCTCAACGAAGAATATCAGTCATATTCTATTACCGAGACCACCCGCTGTACTATGGTTAGCGCAATATTGCTTTCGCTTTTGCACGAGCCTTTTCGCATCAGTTACAAAACGCATCCTACAGCCGAAAGTTTGGGAAAAGCGATGTTATCTGCTATTGAGGGCGTGTTGTCGGGCGCCAGCGCATACAATCAAAGCGCTATGATTGGCGAATACAGTAAAATTCTCAACGAGCCGCTATTCAAGCAAAAGACTATAAAACATAAAAATAAAAAAGAACACGAACAGTCAATAGAAGTAGCCAAAGAAATGACGGGTTATCTTCATCAAAACGTGTATCCGCTGATGGACATGGAGCAGAGCGGTTTTGATGTTTTAGGGCGTTTTTACACCGAATTTATTCGTTACGCCGGCAGCGAACAAAGTCAGGGATTAGTGCTTACGCCGGCGCATATTACCGATTTATTTTGCGATTTGGCAAACCTGAATTGTAATGATGTAATATACGACCCTTGTTGTGGTACCGGCGGGTTTCTGATTGCCGCAATGAAACGAATGTTTGACCTTGCCGGAAACGATGAAAATAAGAAACAAAACATAAAAGATAAACAATTAATAGGCATTGAACTTCGCCCATCTATGTTTACCTACGCTTGTTCTAATATGATGATGCGCGGCGATGGAAAATCAAATATATATTGTGGCGACTGTTTTTCATTAACTAATATAATTGCCGACAATCACAAGCCTACCGTTTCATTTTTAAATCCGCCTTACGATGTAGGAGTAGCCGGACAAATGTTGTTTGTAGAACACGCATTAAATGCTGTTTCGGCACAAAGCGGTACGGTAGTAGCCATTGTGCAGATGAGTTGTGCAATAAAAACCGAAAAAGAATTAATTGCAGTAAAAAAACGCATTTTAGACAGACATCATTTAAAAGCAGTACTGTCAATGCCCGATGAATTATTTAATCCCAATGCAAGCGTTGTTACTTGCATAATGGTTTTCGAAGCAAATAAAAATCATCATGGACGCAAAACATGGTTTGGTTATTTTAAAGATGATGGTTTTGAAAAAAGAAAACAAAAGGGACGCATTGATGCTCGCGGAAAATGGAACGAAATAAAAGAAGGCTGGCTTAAAGCGTATAATAATCTTGACGAAGTAGTTGGTTTGTCTGTAAAACAGGAAGTAAAGGGAGAAGACGAATGGTGTGCGGAAGCCTATATGGAAACCGATTATTCAACGCTTTCTAATGAAAGTATTGAAATGAAAATAAAGGAATATTTGTGTTACATGTATTTAAACAATAAACTATGAAAAGATTAGATGAAATATTTAATATTTGGTATGGCGTAAATTTAGAAGTAGTGAATTGTCAAGAAGATGTACTTGGTATTCCCTTTGTGGCTCGCACCACCAAGAACAATGGCGTAACAACTTATGTAAGGGCAGTAGAAGACGTAACGCCTAACCCATGTCATACGTTGAGCGTTGCTTGCAGTGGAAGCGTTTTGTCTGCATTTTATCATTCGTATGAATACTACAGTGGTAGAGATGTTTACATATTACAGCCTAAAGAAAATTTATCTATTCGTGAAATGTTATTTTATTGTTCTGCTATTGAACATAATAAGTATAGATACAATTACGGAAGACAGGCAAATAAAACTTTAAAAACAATTAAAGTTCCTGAAGCAAAGGATTTTATAAAAATTGATAATAACTGTAATGATTTATTAAATCCCTTTCCGAAAATTACAATATCGTCCATGATTATTAATGATTTTAAAAGCGTTAAAGTGAAACTCTCTGATATATTTGACATAAAATCCGGTAAAAGTCTTGAATTAATTAATTGTGAAGAGATAGAAAACGGTATTTGTTTTGTTTCCAGAACATCTGCAAACAACGGTATTGTAGCCCGCGTAAAAGAATTAGACGATGTAGCGCCTATGCCTGCTAATGCAATAACGGTTGCTTTAGGCGGCTCGGTATTGTCTTCTTTTTATCAGGAAGAACCATTTTATACGGCTTTTCATATCGCATGTTTATATCCGAAAACAGCAATGTCAAAAGAAGAAATGCTTTATTATTGTGCAATAATTGAACATAATAAATACAGATATAATTTTGGCAGACAAGCAAATAAGACATTAAAAAATATATTAGTACCATTAATAAAAAAATGAATAATAGTAAAAATGAATAAAGTACATATTTTTTTAACAGCCGCCTTTATTATAGCGGCTTTTGGATGCGGACAAGCGCCGCAAAAACAATTGGCAAACATACAAGACCTTGCCGAGTGTGCCGAAGATGTAGAAAATGCGCAGGCAACGCTCACAGTAGATATTTCCGATGGGTATGTCGCGAAAATATACGTATCTAATTTGGAGACCGATGAATATAATGAAGATAATTCATACGGAACCGCAATAGTTGTTGTTTTCGACAGGCAAACGAAACAGCCGCTTATCAGGACAGGACTGGAATATATATCTTTGACAGACAAAAGAGAATATTACATGGATGAGCAGGGATTTTTTATCTATCAGGACTTCAATTTCGACGGTATAAACGATATTGCTTTCTGGTATGGTAATTATGGCAACTATGGCTCGCCGGCATATCAGATTTATCTCGCTACGGCTGACGGCGGATTTCAACACTGCGAAGAGTTTACCGAACTTGCACATGGCTTGGGTATGTTTGACGTGAACTACGATGAAAAACGACTTTCGACGTGGGTAAAAAGCGGTTGTTGCTGGCATCAGCATACTGTGTATGAGGTGGAAAACAATCGTCCGGTAGTTGTATATGTGTGGACGAGGGGATTTCACGATACGTATGTGCTTATGGAAATAGAAGAAACAAATCGCATAGACGGTAGAATGGTAACAAAAGAATATAAAGTTTTTGATGTAGAACAGGAAGATAATGTGATTTATTCATTTGAATTTTCAAACCAAAAGAAAATGCGATTATTCAATTATCAGAATGAACATCTGTTTTATATTTTTACTGATAAAGACGATGTTGTAGAATTGTTTATTGACGGCAGCGGTTTCTTTACTTATTCCATCGAAAATAACAGTCTGTATTTTGGAAATGGCGACACTTCATATATAATAACATTCGATGGTATTATTGTTGTCATGCCCGCCCGAACAGTCGAAATGCAAGCAGAGGCAGATACCCGACGGGGCTCGTTGAGAGACTTGATTAATAATAATTTTGAAAATGTATTATACAATCATACGCAATTACCGCGAACAAACAGAATTACAAATGCTGATGTAGAAAGATTTAGCAATGATTTTATTGAACACATATTAGCGGGCGACATAAAAAGAACTCTTGCTTATTTCGCACCTCAATATCTTAAAGACCAGCATGATAATTACCTTAATGGTCGCACAGACCAATTTATAAGAGAATTTTTAACGGGTCCGCCTATCACAGGAGGAGGTACCTACGTTAATGTTAGCAATTTGGCTGATATAGAATTGTTTAAAGTCAATAATACAAGCGTAAACTCTGATGCAAACACAGCGAATGTAATTTTTGAAATACATCTAAAAACAGGAGAAAAATATACTGTTGAAGTGCATGTAGAAATAGATAGCGCTAACAGAATATATTTTTGGGGAGCAATGGGGTGAGAATTGAAAATTTGCTTACTGGATATGTAGACGCGGAATAAAGGGATAATTAATATAAAAATAATAAAAAATGGGAATATTAGATTGGATTGTAATTGGGCTTTTCAGCATTGTGCTGATAGCTATTGTGCTTTGGGTTTTTAAACAAAAGCAAACGAGTTCGGGCGATTATTTTCTTGCCGGACGCGACGCTACATGGATAGCCATCGGGGCGTCAATTTTTGCATCGAACATCGGTTCGGAGCATTTGGTCGGACTGTCGGGCACCGCCGCTGCGAGCGGTATGGCAATGGCGCACTGGGAAATGCACGGATGGGTGATACTCATTCTCGGATGGGTATTTGTGCCGTTCTACTCGCGCAGCATGGTGTTTACCATGCCCGAGTTCCTTGAACGTCGTTACAACAAGGAATCGCGGACTATTTTGTCTGTCATTTCGTTAGTAAGCTACGTGCTCACGAAGGTGGCGGTAACAGTTTATGCCGGAGGATTAGTATTTCAACAGGTCTTTGGCATAAAAGAAATTTGGGGTATAGACTTCTTTTGGATTGCCGCTATAGGATTGGTGCTGCTTACGGCGCTATATACTGTTATAGGCGGAATGAAGTCGGTGTTGTATACCTCCGTGCTTCAGGTGCCTATAATGTTAGTTGGCTCGCTTGTCATACTTGTGCTGGGACTGAAAGCCGTTGGCGGCTGGGACGAGTTGATGCGTATATGCGCCGTAGAAACCATAGCGGGCGGCGACGGTAGCAGAATAAACCTCTGGCATGGCAATAGTTCCGACTTCCCATGGTTGGGCATCATCATATGTTCTGCCACCATCGGTTTTTGGTATTGGTGTACCGACCAGTACATCGTGCAGCGCGTTCTTTCCGGAAAAGACCAGTCGCAAGCGCGACGCGGCGCTATCTTCGGGGCTTACCTGAAACTTACGCCGGTATTCCTGTTCATGATTCCGGGGATGATTGCATATGCCTTGCACAAGGAAGGAATAATAGTTAACGGCGAAGTTTTTTCGTTGCCCATGGAAGACGGCAAAGTACTTACCGACGCCGCTTTCCCTACTCTGGTGGCTAAACTGTTGCCCGCCGGCATCAAGGGTTTGCTCGTATGCGGTATATTAGCCGCGTTAATGAGTTCGCTGGCGTCGCTCTTTAACTCATCTGCGATGCTGTTCACCATTGATTTTTACAAGAAATACCGTCCGCAAGCAAGTGAAAACAACCTGCTGTACGTCGGGCGCGTAGCTACGGTGGTCATCGTGGCGCTTGGTATTCTTTGGATTCCGGTAATGCGTAACGTAGGCGACGTTTTGTATGAATACCTGCAGGAGGTGCAGTCGGTTTTAGCGCCGGGCATCGCTTCGGTATTTTTGCTGGGCGTTTGCTCAAAGAGGATTACGCCTCTGGGTGGCATGTGGGGACTTATTTCGGGCTTTACTATTGGGCTTACGCGTTTGGGCGCCATGGTGTATTACAAATCTGTTGATGCAGCAAGCGGAGGCTGGTTTAAATATCTTTTCTACGATGTGAATTGGCTCTACTTCTGCGGCATAATGCTTCTTACGTGTTGCCTTATCGTGACGCTTGTAAGCGTATGGACAAAACCTGCTCCCGCCAGCCAAATAGAAGGATTGACTTTCGGCTCTACAACCCCAGAACAAAAGGCTGCAACACGTGCAAGCTGGAACAGTTGGGATGTTACTCACAGCGCAATAATTTTAGGCATAATTGTACTGTTTTATATTTATTTCTGGTAATAATTTGTCTCGGTATAGAAAAATTTATGCAAACAGGAAAATATTCATTTGGAACGGGCGACCGTTTCGCGCAGCAAGGCGAAGCGCAGTTGAAAGCTTTAATTAAAGCAAGCGAAACGCTGGGCATAGAAATTGTACCGGTTTGGAACAAATCCAACCGCGAACATACTTTTATAGGTACAACGCCGGCTCACACGCGCATTGCAGCCGATGCAGCCGTTAAAGCACTTGACTATAAAGGTCAATATTTTGTCGACGCCGACCACATAAACACCACTAATGTGGATAAATTTATTGACGCCTCAGATTTTTTTACTCTTGATGTAGCCGATTATATAGGCAAAAAGGCTCAACAAGCGGATATTGATAAATTTGTGGCTTCAAACATGAAATATACCGGCAAATTGCAAATACCCGGAATAAATGCGCCGTTTGATGTTAGCGAAGAGCAGTTAAGAAACATTGCCGAAAAATTTCTGTATGCTATTCAGGAGGCAGGGCGAATTTACCGGAAAATAGAGAATTATAAGGGCAAAGACAATTTCATTGCAGAAGTTTCTATGGACGAGGTCAACGATGCACAGTCGCCCGTTGAAATGTTCTTCATTTTGAGCGCCATTGCAGCCGAAAAAATTCCTGCGCAAACCATCGCTCCAAAATTTAGCGGGCGATTCAACAAGGGGGTAGACTACGTTGGCGATATCAATCTGTTTACCAAAGAATTTGAAGAAGACCTCTTAGTGATTGATTTTGCCGTGAAGGAGTTTAATTTGCCTGCAAATCTGAAGTTGAGCATCCACTCGGGCAGCGACAAATTTTCTATTTACCCTGCTATTGGCAGACTGATAAAGAAATACGACAAGGGCATACATGTTAAAACGGCGGGAACAACGTGGTTAGAAGAAATAATAGGGCTTTCGATGTCGAACGATGTCGATGCCATAAATCTTGTAAAAGCAATATATACAAGCGCTTTGAGTAGATTAGACGAAGTTTGCGCACCCTACGCAACGGTAATAGACGTCAGCGCAGAACGATTGCCAAAAAATACAGAAATAGCGCAGTGGTCAGGCGAAAAATTAGCCGATACGCTTAGGCATATACCCGACCACCCGAACTATAATCCTGATTTCAGGCAATTGATGCACGTAAGTTTCAAAATAGCGGCAGAATACGGCAATGTATATTCGGAGGCGCTTGAAAAGCACAAAAATATTGTCGAAAAGCAAGTAATTGAGAATATTTACGACAGGCATTTGAAAAGGCTGTTTTGCTGAAATGCAGTTTTGTTTTTTTGTGAATATTTTTGCAAATTAAATATTTTTGTTTATTTTTGCAAAAAAATATTATACAAAAAAAATGAGACATACGATTTTTATCGCCACAATTTTTTTGGCAGGCATTTTTTTTCTATTTTTTTCGTGTTCCGGCTTGTTTTTAGACGAACAGAAACCTAACACGGCGCAAAATAATTTTGACTTGCTGTGGCAAATCATAGACGAACGTTATTGTTTTTTCGAAGAAAAAAAGATAGAATGGAACAAGGTCTACGATAAACATTGCCGCTATTGGCAAGGCAACGACCCGTTCTGTTTTAGTCTTTTCAACGCAATGTCAAATATGCTTAAAGAACTTCGCGATGGACATGTAACGTTAGACAACGGCTCTTTTATTAGCAGTTACACGGGTTGGTATTCTAACTATAACGTAAATTTTGATTTTAGACGCGTCAATTTGTACAGAAATCCGCAAAGGCTTCCGGGATTGCATAACAATAGCCAAACAACGTTCACAATTTTGCCCGAATCTATTGGCTACATTCGTTGTTCTTCCTTTTCGGATAAATTCAACCGAAATGTCTTGGATTCAGAATTTGCGCGTTTTGCCGACCTCAAGGGAGTTATTGTGGATGTGCGTCAAAATGGAGGCGGATTACTTTCGGAAGCCCATTTGCTGGCGTCAAAGTTTGCCCGCGAAAAAACTCATGTGGGCTATGTGCGTTATAAAACCGGCAAAGGACACAATGAGTTCAGCGATTTTTTTTCCCGTCATATTGAACCCGAGGGGTACCATCAATTTCACGGTAATGTTGTAGTTATCACTAACCGGCGTGTTTTCAGCGCAGCAAATTTGTTTGTCTCAATGATGAGCGCAATGCCGCAAACAATTATCATAGGCGATAAAACCGGCGGTGGCGGCGGAATACCTATATCTGCCGAGTTGTATAACGGTTGGACAGTCAATTTTTCGACTAACCCAGTGTTTGACAATAAAAAAGAAAGTATAGAGCACGGTATTGAGCCTCACATAAATATAGCATTAGATAATAACACACAAGTTGATAACATAATTGAAACAGCAAAAAAATGGATATTAGCGAACTCGGCAGATTAGGTCTGATAAAAAAATTAACAGCAAATTTTGAAACATCCATACCTTCTACAATCAAAGGTATAGGCGATGATGCAGCAATTATTAACTGTGGCGATACAAATATTGCAATTGCCACGGATACATTAATGGAAGGTATACATTTCGATTTAACGTATTTTCCGCTACAACACTTAGGCTATAAAGCTGCAATAGCCGGTTTTTCCAACATATACGCAATGAACGCTAAGCCGTCTCAAATGTTAGTATCTATTGCTGTTTCGGCAAAATTTTCGGTGGAAGCCTTAGAAAGATTATATCAGGGAATAAAACTTGCTTGCGAATCTCACAACGTTGATATGGTTGGCGGAGACACCGTGCCGTCTATGACCGGACTTGCAATAACAATTACCGCCGTCGGCATGGTTGAAAAAGAAAAAATAACTTTTCGCAACACGGCGAAAAATGGCGATTTATTGTGCCTGTCAGGAAATCTGGGCGCTGCATACATGGGGTTGCAAACGCTTGAGCGTGAAAAAAAATTATTTGACGACGACCCCAAATTTATTCCGCAATTAGAAGCCTACTCATATGTAGTGGGACGCCACCTGAAACCTGAAGCACGGAAAGACATAGTGGAATTTTTAATTTCTGCCGGCTTACAACCAACATCGATGATTGACGTATCTGCCGGCTTGTCGCCCGATTTATTGCATATTTGCAGCGTCTCCGGAGTCGGCTGCGAAATACATCACCACAAAATACCTATAGCCGCTCAAACTGTAGAAGCAGCCGAAGAATTTCATCTTGAGCCGTTAGTGGTGGCAATGAATGGCGGCGATGACTTCGAGCTATTATTTACGTTGCCCGTTGCCGACTATGATAAAATTGCGCTATACGACAAAATATCAATAATAGGCTACATTACAGCTTCTGATAAAGGTTGTAACTTAGTAACCGAAACCGGCTCAAAAATAGAAATAAAATAAATTTTTGAAACCTTTTTTTTTTTTTACCGTATAAGCATACATATATTTAATGTAACTAAAAAAAATGACAAACGTTCGAAAACGATTTTTCATCTATGCGGGCATACTGTTAGTGGCGGTACTTGCGGTTTCGCAGACGCTCTTTTCTACTGTGTTTGCCGAAAAAAGCTTTCCCATGCGAATAGCAAGCATCTGCGTGGTGTGCGTTGTCACGTGTGCATGTCACATTTGGCTGATAAATACCGTTAAGGAAAAACCTGATTCGTTCGGCAGAGTTTTCATATTGCAAACCTTCGGAAAAATATTGCTGTATCTGTTGTTAATAGTGGGATATCTGTTAATTTTAAAAGAAAATATTGTTTTTTTTGTTTTTCATTTTTTGTTTGTAAAAATAATTTTTACTATCTTTGACGTTTCTTTGATATTGAAATTTGTAAAAAAGTAAAATAGACTAAAACGGCTGATTGTTATGATGATACATCGAAAAATATTGATTAGGGTTTTAATAGGACTTTTCCTGCTTATGTCCGCCTCGCCTATAAAAGCAGGACCAAGTGCGCCGGGAGAAAAATTTGAACCGGGGTACTTCATCCTCGACCACATCGGCGATGCCTACGATTGGCACGTCTTTTCGTGGCGTGGTAAGCATTTTTCTGTGCCACTGCCTGTTATCCTGTATAGTAAGCAGCACGGATTTAACGTTTTTATGTCGTCAAAGTTTCACCACGGACACAGCGCACACGCCGGATTCTTCATCGCAAGCGAAGGCGCGAACAGAGGAAAAATTGTTGAAACGCTTGCCGACGGCTCTGTAGCGCGTCCCATGCTCGACCTGTCAATCACAAAAAACGTCTTTGCACTATTTGTTGCTGTGGCGTTCATATTGTGGCTTTTCCTCACAGTAGCAAAGGCATACGTCAGACGAGGCAATCAGGCGCCTAAGGGATTGCAGTCTGCAATAGAACCTTTGATGCTATTTGTGCGCGATGACATAGCTCGTCCCGCAATAGGCTACAAGTACAAACGTTTCATGCCCTATCTGCTCACAGTTTTCTTTTTTATCCTGATTAACAACCTGATGGGACTGATACCTGTATTTCCGTTCGGAGCCAATGTCACCGGAAACATAGCAGTAACATTAGTTTTGGCGCTGGCAACGTTCATTATCACAATGACGTCCTCAACTAAGATGTTTTGGGCTCACGTTGTTAATACGCCGGGAGTGCCATGGTGGCTGAAAATTCCCCTGCCGCTGATGCCTATTGTCGAATTTATGGGGATATTCATAAAACCGTTCGTGTTGATGATTCGTTTGTTTGCAAACATTACTGCCGGACACATCATAATGATGGGTTTTTTCAGTCTGATCTTCATCTTCGGCGATATGAACGTTGGGTTAGGTTACGGCGCTTCGATTGTTTCGGTGCTGTTCACACTGTTCATGTCTTTTCTTGAATTGTTGGTAGCCTTCATTCAGGCATATGTGTTTACTTTGCTTTCTGCGCTATATTTCGGTATGTCAGTGCAGGAACACCATTAATATTTAATAGAGTTAGTAGTTTAAAATTTCAAATTTAATAATCATTTTTAAAAACAGTAGTATGTTACTTTTCATTATTTTGCAAGCAGCCAACAGTGCGGCGGGTTTAGCCGCCATAGGTGCAGGCATTGCCGCTATCGGTACAGGTTTAGGTATAGGACGCATTGGCGGTTCGGCAATGGACGCTATTGCGCGACAGCCGGAAGCAGTGGGCGATATTCGCGCCAACATGATTGTTGCCGCAGCGCTCATCGAAGGTGTTGCCTTCTTTGCCATCGTGTTGTGTCTGCTGGTTCTTTTCATGGCGTAAAAGAACAAAAAAATCAAGCCCGGCAACAGTACGTGCGGTTGGCCGGAAATGTCGGGCTTTCTTTTTTTAGAGTATAGAGTATATAGAGTTAGAATAAATAAAAATAGAAAATAGAAAATGGATTTAGTTACACCTGATATTGGATTAGTGTTTTGGATGCTAGTAACCTTCCTTACGGTTCTGTTCATCCTTAAGAAATTTGCGTGGAAGCCAATCCTTGCCATGTTGCAGGAGCGCGAAGACAGCATTGAAAAGGCTCTGAAGTCGGCTGACAAAGCCCGTGAGAGTATGGAGAAACTTAAGGCTGACAACGAGCGCATCCTCAACGAAGCGTTGAAAGAACGTGAATTGATTTTCCGTGAAGCACAGGAAATCAAAGAAAAAATTGTGCGCGAAGCGCGTGAACAGGCAGGCCGCGAGAAAGACAAAATAATAAACGATGCCCGTCTTTCCATAGAAGCCGAAAAAAACATGGCAATCAGAGAGATGCGTAACGTGGCTGCCGAACTGGCGGTGAGCGTTGCCGAAAAAATTCTGCGACGTGAGTTGAGCGCCGAGCAAAAGCAAAAAGACGCGCTCACACAATTGATTAACGAAATACCTGTAAATTAGTTATGAATTACAGTATTATTTCAGTTAGATACGCAAAAGCGCTACTCTTGGTTGGTACAGACAACAAGTGCCTTGATGCGATTAAAGCAGATATGGAATTGATTGGCGCCACCATCAAAGAAAATGAGGTTTTTCGGCAATTGTTGAACAACCCCATAGTCAAACCGCCTCAAAAGCGCGGAGTGATGAAAGAACTGCTCGAAAAGCGAGTGCATCAACAAACACTCAACTTCGTCAACCTTCTCATCCGAAATCGCCGCGAAGCGATGCTGGCTGACGTAGCGCGTGACTTCAGCGACTTGTATGATAAGTCCAAAGGTATAAAACGGGCGCAATTTGTTTCGGCAATTGAACTAAGCAGCGCAGCAAAACAGAAGTTGCAAAAACAACTCGACTCGCTCTTCAAAGCTAATGTACAAATAAACACCCAAACAAATCCGGAACTGATAGGCGGATTTGTGCTTCGCGTTGGCGACCAGCAATATGATGCAACCCTGTCGTCGGCGCTGAAAAGAATGAAAAAAGCAATGATTAATTAATAGAAAATCAATAAAAAAGTAGAATATGGTCAATATTAAACCGGCAGAAGTATCGGAAGTTCTAAAAAAACAAATAGAAGGTTTCAAAACCGAGGTGGAACTTGAAGAAGTTGGCACCGTATTGACGGTTGGCGACGGGATTGCCCGCGTTTACGGTCTTTTGAACGTTCAGGCGAACGAAATGATTGAGTTCGATGGCGGATTGAAAGGCATTGTTATGAATCTCGAAGAAGACAACGTAGGCGCTGTATTACTTGGTCCTTCCAACCTTATCAAGGAAGGCTACAGCGTTAAGCGACTTCGCAGAATAGCCTCCATAATGGTTGGCGAAGGCTTACTGGGGCGCGTAATAAATACTATAGGCGAGCCCCTTGACGGCAAAGGCGCAATAACCGGACAGTTATATGACATGCCTCTTGAGCGTAAAGCTCCGGGCGTTATATTTCGTCAACCCGTAAAAGAACCCCTTCAAACAGGCATCAAGGCAATAGACGCTATGATACCCATCGGACGCGGACAGCGCGAACTAATCATCGGCGACCGCCAAACCGGAAAAACATCAATAGCCATTGATACTATCCTCAACCAGAAGGAGTTTTATGACAAGGGCGAGCCTGTCTACTGTATCTACGTTGCCGTTGGACAAAAAGGTTCAACGATAGCCGGCGTTGTACAGTCGCTCGAAGAAAATGGCGCAATGGCGTATACGACAGTAGTTGCTGCTACTGCTTCGGCTCCAGCTGCATTGCAATACTATGCACCCTTTGCGGGCGCTGCCATTGGCGAATTTTTTCGCGATACCGGACGTCCTGCATTAGTAGTGTTCGACGACCTTTCCAAACAGGCAGTCGCCTATCGAGAAGTGTCGTTACTTTTGCGTCGCCCTCCGGGACGCGAAGCATATCCGGGCGACGTGTTTTACCTGCACTCGCGATTGCTTGAGCGGGCAGCAAAAATCATCAATTCAGATGAAATAGCTGCTAATATGAACGACTTGCCTGAAACATTGCGTCCGATTGTAAAAGGCGGCGGCTCTCTTACCGCGCTGCCAATCATCGAAACACAAGCTGGCGACGTATCGGCTTACATCCCGACGAATGTTATTTCTATCACCGATGGTCAAATATTCCTCGAATCGAGCCTTTTCAACTCAGGTATACGTCCGGCAATCAACGTTGGTATTTCTGTATCGCGCGTGGGCGGTAACGCACAGGTTAAGACAATGAAAAAAGTAGCGGGTACGCTTAAATTAGACCAAGCGCAATTCCGTGAATTAGAGGCATTTTCAAAATTTGGCTCCGACCTCGATGCCGCCACTTTGGCAATCATTGACAAAGGACGCAAAAATGTTGAGCTTCTTAAACAAGGCTTACACTCGCCTCTGCGCGTAGAACAACAGATTGCTATACTGTACTGTGGTATGCAGGGCTTATTAAGAGCCGTTCCTATGGACAAAATAGTGGATTTCGAGAGAGATTTTCACGAACTGATGGAAACAAAGTTTATCGATGTATCGAAAGCAATAGTAGCCGGCGAGTTTAACGATGATACGACGAAAAAAATTACGCTTGCTGCGCGTGAGGTAGCGTTGCGCTATATCCCCAAAAGCGAAGAAAATTAATATTATATGGCAAATTTAAAAGAGATACGCACCCGTATTACCTCTGTGGCTTCCACACGGCAAATAACCAGCGCAATGAAAATGGTTTCGGCAGCCAAATTGAAAAAAGCGCAGGACGCTGTAACTAATTTCAGACCATATATTCACAAGATGGATGAAATCATGGAGCACGTTGTGGCATCGGTAGGCGATGATCCTGAAAACATGTATGCCGAAGACCGCGACTATAAAAAGGTGTTGATAGTGTTAGTCACGTCTAATAAGGGTTTGTGTGGCGGTTTCAATTCCAACGTAATAAAAGAAGCGGCGTTGCTGGCAGAAAGAAAATATGGAAAGTATCTGACGCCCGATAAAATACGTTTTATTACCATAGGCAAAAAAGGATACGAGGCTCTAATCAGGCGCAAAGTGCCATTAGAAACGTACAATACGGATATTGCAGAGCATCCCACATATGAAAAAGCAGCAGAGTTTGCCGAATCGTTGATGAGGGATTTCGTTTCAAAACGATATGACTGTATTGATATTGTATACAACGAGTTTGTAAATGCAGCAACGCAAAAGGTTATATGCAAACAGTTTTTACCGATGATGCCCGAAACGAAACAAAATATCGGTAAAAAGAAAGAGCAAAATAACCGGACATACGCCGACTTTCTGTATGAACCAACAAGAAAATACATTCTTCGCGAGCTGATACCGCAAGACCTGCGACTGTCGCTCTACGGAATTTTGTTAGATTCTGTTGCTTCTGAATTTGGCGCCCGCATGACGTCCATGCACCAGGCAACAGACAATGCTACGACATTGATTCAGGAATTGACTTTGCAATACAACAAAGCCCGTCAAGCGTCAATTACCAACGAAATATTGGAGATTGTGGGCGGAGCGGAAGCGTTGAAAGGTTAGAACGTTTCGCGTTTTTACCTTCGCGCCGGACAATCAAGCAGACATCCGGAACAATCGGGAAATCTGCTATTGCACAATATTTTAGGGTGTTGTTTTGCGGCATACATCCTGCGGATAAGCAGCGTAGATACTGCAACAATACTTCCACCCGCAAGCACAGAGCCGCAGATGCGTAAGAATTTTTCGCGCGATATTTTTTTGTTTACTTGCATAAGTCTTAACCGTTATTTTTTTTCTTAGTTATCAAACGTAAAACTATAGGCGTTTACGCTTGGGTTTGTTTTCTTTACTAATCCCTGCAACACTTTTCCGGGACCTATTTCTACGAATTCTGTAGCTCCGTCTGAAATCATATTTTCAACAGATTGTGTCCATCTTACCGGAGCTGTTAATTGCGCTATCAGATTCATTTTTATTTGCGTCGGCTCTGTAACCTCTTTAGTTGTCACATTTTGGTATATAGGGCAAACAGGTTTTGAAAATTCAGTTTGTTCAATAGCTTTTGCTAAGTCCTCTCGAGCCGGCTCCATTAAGGGCGAATGAAACGCTCCGCCTACCGGCAACCTTATCGCTCTTTTTGCACCTGCTTCTTTTAATTTTTCACAAGCTTCGTCTACGGCGGCAATTGCGCCCGAAATAACTAACTGTCCGGGACAGTTGTAATTTGCTGCAACAACTATACCATTCACTGATTTGCATATTTCTTCTACCTTTGCATCGTCTAACCCAAGCACAGCCGCCATAGTCGATGGTTCTATTTCGCAAGCTTTTTGCATTGCCATAGCCCGTTTGTAAACTAAAACTAAGCCGTCTTCAAACGACAGCGCCTTGCAAGCTACTAAGGCTGAAAATTCGCCCAATGAATGTCCGGCAGCCATATCAGGACAAAATTTTTCGCCCATTAACATCGCCATCACAGTTGAGTGTAGAAAAATTGCGGGTTGAGTTACTTTGGTTTGTTTTAAATCGTCTTCAGAGCCATAAAACATTACATCGGTGATGCAAAAACCAAGAATGTCATTGGCTTTATTAAACAATTTGTACGCCAACTCCTAGCTGTCAAACATGTCTTTTCCCATGCCTGAATACTGTGCTCCCTGACCGGGAAATAAGTATGCTGTTTTCATGTATTATATTAATGTATAAAAAGTTTTAATTACTACTTCCATATTTTTGTTGCTACAAAATTTTTCATTTTTTGTCGACGTTCTTGAACGCGCGGAATATTGTCAATCAATCTGCACAATTCACGCAATAGCAGAGGTATTATAGATAATACGCCCACGGCTATCCAGTTTATACCGCTTATTTGAACAAGTCCAAACATTTTTCCAAATGGAAACGCAACAATTAATCCAAAGATGGCAATCATCGCAACAGCGCTCATTGTTAACGATTTATTGTTTCTAATGCAGGTTTTGAATACCGATTTCGAAGTGCGAACGGTAAAAATGTGTATTATCGACGTCCATCCACAAATCAGGAAAGCCATTGTTTGTCCGGTTTTACACGAGGCTATGACCGTTCCTGTTGTTTTGTCCAATGCGCCAATGTAATAACCTATCAACACAACAACGGTACAGAAAAGCGTTTGTCTGAGTATTAATTTCAATAATCCGTCTCCAAAAAGGCTTTCATCTTTTCTGATTGGACTATTATTCATCAAATCGGGATTTGATTGTTCTTTTGCAAGACTAATTCCCGGAATACCATCGCCCAGCAGGTTAATAAGTAAAATAGTGATTGGCGTGAGAACAAGTCCCCATCCGGCTAACTGTCCGAAAAACATAATTGCAATTTCACTAAAATTACAAACTAATAGAAAGAAAATTATCATTTTGACGATTCTGTATACATTTCTGCCTTCGCCTATAGCTGCTACAATAGTAGAAAAATTGTCGTCAGTGAGTATCATGTCTGATGCACTTTTCGCCACTTCTGTTCCTGTTTTTCCCATAGCAACGCCTATATCGGCGGCTTTCAATGCAGGAGCGTCGTTTACGCCATCGCCGGTCATTGCCACGACTTCTCCATTATTTTGCCACGCTCTGACTATGCGTATTTTGTCTTCTGGCGTAACGCGCGCATATACAGTGTAATTTTTTACGGTATCCTGTAATTCTGCATCGCACATTGTTGCTAAACGGGCGCCGGTCATAACATGTTTACCTTCCTGCATCATACCCAATTCTTTAGCAATAGCTTCGGCAGTTACAGCATGGTCGCCAGTGATCATAACTGTGTGTATACCAGCATTGTGTGCTTCTCTAATGGAAATGGCAGCTTCGGGGCGTGGCGGGTCAATGAGACCAACTAATCCCATAAGCTTAATATCTTTTTCTAATTCTTCCCAATTGCCGTTTTCAGGCAATTTATCTACACGTTTACCGGCTAATGCAATAATTCTCAAGGCGTTTTCAGCAAATTGGTCATGTATTTGACGGGCTTTATCCATGTCTGCGGCAATCGATTCGGGACAAAGTGGCAGCCAATCGAGAGCGCCTTTTGTCAGCACTGCATATCCGCCCTTTATTTCGTCTTTCAAAATTACCGTCATTTTTTTTCTGTCGGAAGAAAATGGTATTTCGGCTACTCTGGGATAGTCTTTATGCGCTATTTCGGATAGTCCTTTTTCGTCTAACAGTCTCAAAATTCCAACTTCGGTTGCGTTGCCGATAAATGTTTTGTTTTCGTTTTCATCTTTCTGAACAACTGCATTTCCTGCCATTGAGAATATTTCAAGAAATCGCACTTGTTCCTGAGTAAAAATATCGTTTGCGTTGAAAGCTTCTTCGCCGCGCATCCAAAGCTTCATAACTGCCATTCTGTTTTGTGTTAGAGTTCCCGTTTTGTCGGAGCAAATTACCGATGCGCTGCCCAAAGTTTCTACTGCCGGCAGTTTGCGGATAATTGCACTTTTTGCAACCATTTTTTGTACTCCGTTTGTCAGCGTCAACGTAACAATCAATGATAACATTTCGGGTACTGCTGCAACTGCTAATGCAATGGCAACCAGCATCATGTCGCCAAATTTTGTTCCACTTTGCAGTCCTATTGCCAATAAGAATAGCGCTGAAACAATTGCTATCCAGCAAATTGTAACTCCAAGTTGGTCTAATCTTTTTTGCAGAGGAGTTTTTGCACGTTTGCCTTCTTTCAAAAATCCGGCAATAAGTCCCATTTGCGTATTCATTCCTGTGTCGGTAACAACTGCCGTGCCACGTCCTGCCGTAATTACACATCCTGTAAACACCATGTTAAACTGGTCGCCAATCGGTATTTTGCCCGACAATTTTGCTGTCGCGTTTTTTTCAGCCGGCTCGCTTTCGCCCGTCAAAGCCGATTCGTCGGAAAATAAACCGGTTGATTCAAACAATCGAGCATCGGCGGGAATGACATTGCCTGTTTCCAGAAAAATAATATCGCCCGGCACTAATTCGGCAGCTTCAATTTTTTGACGAATCCCGTCCCTAATAACCGTACAATCAGGGGCGCTCAACTTCTCCAACGCTTCCAAGGCTCGCTCGGCTTTGCCTTCCTGCGTTATTCCGAGTATCAAGTTCATAATCACTACTGCAAGAATGGCAAAAGGCTCTATAAAACCCTTGCCGCCCTGAAAAGCCATAACAAACGACAACGCAACGGCAATCAACAGAACTATGACGGACACATCTTTAAGATGATGAAGTATCTTTGTTGCCAGACCTATTTTTTTTGGCGGCTGTAACACGTTCATACCACCGTTTTCCTGACGCTTGCGAATTTCATCTTGAGACAACCCCGTATCGGGATTAACTTGCATCGTTTCCATAACCGACTGCATATCTATCTCATACCAATTCATTTTTCTATTACTCATTTTTCTTTTTTACAAACCGCAAAATTAAGAAAAATATGGGATTGTACAAAATTTTTCAAAATTTTTTCATACGTTTGTAGCGTGTTACGAAAAGCTAAAAAATAAAACTGTTGAAAATTTTTTGTGAAAAAATACTGATTTTTTTTGTTTGAATGATTTTTTTGTGTATTTTTGCAAAAAAAATGAAAATAATCGAAAAAAGATTTTTATTTCAAAAATATTTTAAAAGCCTAAGCGATATGAACATAGCACAAAATGAAATTGGAAGAAGGTACAATACCATTGCAGCCATAAGAAGCAGTAATACAGCGCTAACCTGCATTATTCATAAGCAAAAAATGAGTTTTTAATAAAAAAAAGACTATTTTTGCTGTTTAAAAACGTATAAATAGATGACCGTATATGAAAATTAGTACTGAAAAATACATAAATCCGTTTACTGACTTTGGTTTCAAGAAATTGTTCGGAACCGAAATGAATAAAGACTTGTTGATGGACTTTCTCAACGAATTGATACAAAATAAGGGAAAAATCGAGGAAGTTAAATATTTAAACTCCGAGCAATTGGGGCGTAGCGCCGACGATCGCAGAGCAGTTTACGACATATACTGCACAACCGAAACAGGCGAAACGTTCATCGTTGAAATGCAGAAGGCTCGGCTAAATTTTTTCAAAGACAGAAGCGTGTATTATGCCTCTTTTCCTATCCGTGACCAAGGTATTAAAGGCGATTGGGACTATTGTCTGAAATCTGTTTATACGATAGGTATTCTAAACTTCGTTTTCAACGAGAGCAAGGATGACAAAAATTACTATCATTCTGAAGTGAAGTTGATGGATACCCAAAAGAAGACGGTTTTTTATGACAAGTTGACATTTATTTATTTAGAAATGCCCAAGTTCAACAAGGAAGTTGAAGAGTTGACAACACGATTTGAGAAATGGATGTATGTTTTGAAGAATTTACCGAAATTACAGGAGCTTCCGTTGCAACTTCAGGAGCGTATTTTTGAGAAAATTTTTCGAGTTGCCGAAATAGCAAAAATGAACAAGGAGGAGATAGCGGAGTATGAAGATAGTTTGAAAAAATACAGAGATTTGAACAGCGCCATAGAAACGGCTAAAATGGAAGGGGAAATAAAAGGAAAAATAGAAGGAAAAATAGAAGGAAAAATAGAAGAGAAAAATGAAACTGCCTTGAAAATGTTAGAAGATGGAATGACAATTGAAAACATTTGCAAATATACGGGACTATCGGAATATCAAGTCAAAGAACTGATAAATAGCGATTAAACTTTGCGAACTTTGCGGTAAAAATAATTGTCGGAGTGGACACAAAAAATACCATGCAAAAGATTGTCATCGTTGTCCTGCCATTTGAATATCATTTACTATATTTACACATTTTTAAATGTCAACTGTTCGTTAACGCAATCTATTTCTACGTTTCTTTCGGTATTAACAATTCCGGCAAGTATTTGTTTTGACAATTCGTTCAGAATGTTTTTTTGAATTACTCGCTTTACCGGTCTTGCGCCAAATAATGGGTCGTAGCCTGCATTAGCCAGCCATTGTATAGCTTTTGGGCTAACCTGTAGTTCAATATTCTGCATTTTTATTATTTTTTGCAATTGCTTTATTTGCAGCCTTACAACCTGTTCTATTTCATCTTTTTTCAGTGGTTTGAATACCACCATTTCGTCTATACGGTTAATAAACTCCGGTCTTATAGTTTGTTTTAGCAGGTTCATCACCTCTGTACTTGTTTGGGCAAGTATTCCGTCTCTGTTTTTATCGTCTATTTTGTCCAATTTTTCCATTATAAGATGAGAGCCTATGTTTGAAGTCATTATGATAATTGTGTTCTTAAAATTAGCTGTTCGTCCTTTGTTGTCTGTAAGTCTGCCATCGTCTAATACTTGAAGCAAAATATTGAACACGTCGGGGTGAGCTTTTTCTATTTCGTCCAACAGCAATACCGAGTATGGCTTTCTGCGTACAGCTTCGGTTAGCTGCCCGCCTTCATCGTAACCTATATATCCCGGAGGCGCTCCCACTAATCTTGACACAGCGTGACGCTCTTGATATTCAGACATATCAATGCGTGTAATCATATTTTCATCATTAAATAAAAATTCTGCCAAAGTTCTTGCTAATTCTGTTTTTCCGACGCCTGTGGAGCCAAGAAAAATAAATGAGCCTATAGGTCTTTTGGGGTCTGACAATCCTGCCCTGTTTCTTCTAACTGCCTCAGATACAACGGCTATAGCTTCTTCTTGACCTACAATTCGTTTATGTAACTCATCTTCAAGGTTTAGTAATTTATCACGCTCGCTTTGCAACATTCTTGTTACCGGTATTCCTGTCCATCTTGCAACTACTTCGGTAATATCTTCGGCAGTTACTTCCTCCTGTATCAATGCTCTACCCGACTGTTGTTCAAGTAATTGCTCGTTTAGCGCTTGCATTGTTTCTTCAGCTTCTTTAATTTTTCCGTATCTCAGTTCGGCAACGCGCCCGTAGTCGCTTTGACGTTCTGCCTGTAGCGCTTGATATTTGTAGTTTTCAATATCATTTTTAACTGATTGTATCTGTTCAATAATATTTTTTTCACTTTGCCATTTAGCTCTTAGGCTGTTTGATTTTTGGCGTAAATTTTCGAGTTCTTCACTCAAAATTTTAATTTTATTTTCATCGCCTTCGCGTTTAATAGCTTCTTTTTCTATTTCCAATTGCTGAATTTTACGTTCCAACACGTCTATATCTTCAGGCACTGAGTTCATTTCCAATCGCAATTTAGCGGCGGCTTCGTCTACCAAGTCTATAGCCTTGTCGGGCAAATATCTGTCTGATATGTATCTTTGAGACAATTCTACTGCCGCAATAACGGCTTCGTCGCGTATTCTTACTTTGTGATGTGTTTCGTATCTGTCTTTTATTCCGCGCAAAATTGAAATTGCGCTGATAGTGTCCGGCTCGTCTATCATCACAGTTTGAAATCGCCGTTCGAGCGCCTTGTCTTTTTCAAAATATTTTTGATACTCGTCTAATGTTGTAGCTCCCACCGCTCTCAATTCGCCTTTAGCTAACGCCGGTTTAAGAATATTTGCAGCGTCCATTGCGCCATCGCTTCTTCCGGCGCCTACCAATGTGTGTATTTCGTCAATAAAAAGTATCAGGTCGCCGTCTGACACTATAACTTCTTTAACAACAGCTTTTAAGCGTTCTTCAAATTCGCCCTTGTATTTTGCGCCGGCTATCAACGCACCCATGTCTAATGAAAATACTTGTTTGTTTTTAAGATTTTCGGGCACGTCGCCGTTCACTATTCTATGCGCTAATCCTTCGGCAATAGCCGTTTTGCCAACTCCGGGCTCGCCTATCAAAATAGGGTTGTTTTTAGTTCTTCGCGACAGTATTTGCAACACCCGCCGTATTTCTTCGTCTCGTCCTATAACGGGGTCGAGTTTGCCGCTACGCGCTCTATCGTTGAGATTGATTGCATATCGCCCTAAGGCGTCAAAGCTGTCTTCGGCGGTTTGACTGTTAACTTTTGAACCTTTGCGTAATTCGTCGACAGCTTTTTGCAATTCATTTTGCGAAATACCGTTGTCTTTGAGCAATTGCGACACTTGGTCGTCGGCGTGTAACAAGCCGGCAAATATATATTCTATAGCCACAAACTGGTCGCCGACTTTTTTTGACAGTTCTATAGCCTTCTGCATAGCCTTTGACGCTTCTTTTGATAAATATGTCTCGCCTCCTGAAACTTTTGGATATGAGGCTATTATGCTGTCTACCACAGTTGCAAGACGGTTGACGTTTACGTTCATTTTTTTTAACAAAAATGAAACTATATCTTCGCCTTCTTCAAAGAGCGCCTTCATAATATGTGCGGTTTCAACCGCCTGATTTCCTTTCTCGCCGGCAATTTGAAATGCTCTCTGCAGAGAATCCCATGCCTTTGTCGTAAATTGATTTGAGTTCATTTTTTTCTGCTTTTTTGTTTTAAATTTTATTGTTATTCATGTTAATACTTTTGTCTGTTATACAACAAATTTAATACCAAAAAGAAAAACATGACAAAATGGCAGAAATTGCACACTATCACGCATTGCAGCCAATAGCACGCACTACAGAAAATATTTTGCACAATTTGCACAATCGAAAAAAAATGTATAATTTTGCAGCGATTTTTTTTGAAAAATATATATAGAATATGACAGCCCAGAAAATAACCAACGGCATTAAAGTGCCAAACAAAGATTTAGAAGTATTGAAAATACACTTCCCACAGTATTTTGACAAAGACGGAAAATTTCAGTTTGATAAATTTCAAAACTATCTCACTGAAAAGGAAGTCAATTTTTCTTCCGAAAGTTACAGTTTGGATTGGCTTGGCAAAAGTTACGCACGGCTTTTGGCGAGCGACCCTGCTACAACTTTGTTAAAAGCAGACGAAACGCACAACGCCAAACCCGAAAACGCCAACTCGCAAAACTTGCTTGTTAAAGGCGACAACTTGGAAGTTCTGAAACATCTTGCCAACGCCTACTACGAACAAGCAAAAATGATTTACATAGACCCGCCATACAACACGGGCAATGACGGTTTTGTGTATAATGACGACAGAAAATTTACCGTAAAAGAATTGCAAAATCTTATTGGCGTTGATGCCGAAAAAGCAAAACGCATTTTAGATTTTACGCAAAGCAAAAGCAACAGCCATAGCGCGTGGCTTACGTTTATGTATCCGCGTATTTACATTGCAAAGCAATTATTAAGGGATGACGGAATAATTTTTGTTTCTATTGACGACAATGAAGTGGCACAATTACGCTTACTTATGGACGAGGTTTTTGGAGAGGAGAATTTTGCAGGTCAAATTATATGGCAAACTGCAACAGACAACAATCCAACGCAAATAGCGACAGAACACGAATATGTCATTTGCTATTTGAAAAACTTGAGCAAGCAAGATTTTTGGGAAATACCTTCTGAAAAAGGGGAAATTATACAGGAAAAATATGACGAGTTAAGAGCAGAATATAAAGACGATTTAGAAAAAATACAAACAGAATTGCGAAAATGGATAAGAAAACAAGCTAATGGAGATGATTTATCGGGTGTTAGCCATTATTCTTATGTTGATGAACAAGGAGTATTTTATCCGGGCAACTCTGCCAATACAAAGCCGGGCGGATATACTTATGATATTATCCACCCTCTAACGGGTGTAATTTGCGCCAAACCCGAATATGGTTACAGATGGACATTTGCAACATTTACCGCAGCCGACGAAAAAGGAGATGTAATGTGGGGAGAAACAGAAAAGACAATACCAAAGATAAAAAAGAGACTTGATACGGTAACACAAAAACTCAAAAGTTACTATTATGAAGATAACAGAGGGACAACTACGGAATTGAAAAATTTATTTGACGGATACAAAGTATTTGACAATCCAAAGTCAGTGAATTTTATTAAACATATCCTTAAATTTGCTACGACTGCAACTTCTAATGATATTGTCCTTGATTTCTTTGCAGGCTCTGGCACAACAGGACACGCAGTAATGCAACTGAATGTCGAAGACGGAGGAAACAGAAAATTCATTTTGGTTCAAATTCCTGAACCCATAGACCCAAAGAAAAACAAAGCCGCCTGCGATTTTGTAAAAGATGAACTCAAAGCAGAACCGACTATTTTTGAAATTACAAAAGAACGCATAAAAAGAGCCAGCGAAAAAGTAAAAACGGAAGTAGAAACTACAAACAAAAAAAACGGAATGTTTCCGGAACAACAAAAACAAGTTCCTGATATTGGTTTCAAAATTTACGAAACAACGCCCATTTGGGAAGACTACGATTTTGAAGCGGAAAGTTTTGATAGTTCGCTAACTTTATTTGATGTTGGCAAACTCAAAGAAGACGACCTAAAAGCGTTGCTTGTTACTTGGAAAACCTTTGACGGCATTTCGCTTTCGCAAGATTTGGAAATAGTTGATTTAGGCGGCTACACCGCTTACTACGGCAACAGAAAATTGTATTTGCTCAACAAAAATTTTAATACAGACAATTTGAAAGCCATTTTAGAAAAAATTGATGCGGATAAAAAATTCAATCCTACTTCTGTTATAGCGTTTGGTTATCATTTTGAAAGCAAAAGTTTGCGAGAACTTGCCGAAAATGTGAAACAATATGCCAACAAGAAAAAAATAGATATTGATTTCATAACAAGGTACTAAACGATGAAAGGATTTAATTTTGAAAAGAACTTAAAGCATCAGGAAAATGCGGTAGAAAGTACCTTAGCGGTATTTGAAAATTTGCGGATTTATCCCTCTAAGGAGGCTGATAAAAATTGCATAAACCCGATTTATAATAACATTCAAAATGACGGAAATATCTATGATAGAGAGGTATACTTTAGTAACATACAAGCGAGGCAGGCAATAAACCTCATTGATAAAAAACCAACGCCTAACAGCAACATCATTGACATTATGATGGAAACAGGAACGGGTAAAACTTATACTTACACCAAAACCATTTTTGAACTCAACAGGCAATACGGCATATTCAAATTTATTGTGGTTGTGCCAACGCTTTCAATCAAAGCGGGAACAATAGATTTTTTGAAATCGGACAGCAGCCGCGAACACTTCAAAGAACAATACGGAAAAACATTGCATTTGCACATTGTGGAAAGTTTAAAAAGCGGCAAAAGCAAAAAATCATACATTCCGCCAGCCGTTACGAGTTTTGTCAATTCAGGAAATTTTGAAAAAAACAGTATTCAAGTTTTGATTATCAACGCAGGTATGATAAACTCTGATACGATGCAAAAAAGTTTTGATAAAGGGCTTTTTGATAAATACACCGTTCCGTTTGACGCCATTGGCGCAACCAAACCATTTATGATTATAGACGAGCCGCACAAGTTTGGCACAGGTAATAAAACTTGGGAAAACATTCAGAAAATGAACCCACAATTTATTTTGCGTTACGGCGCAACTTTTCAAAGTTACGAAAATTTGATTTACTCTTTAACGGCAGTTGATTCGTTCAATCAAAATTTAGTGAAGGGCGTAATTGGGCACATTACAGAATTTGACGGCGGAAAAAACGCGATTGTAAAATTTATTGATTCAAACGGCACAGAAGCAAGTTTTGAATTGATTGAGAACGAAAAACGTAAAACGGTAAAACTCAAAAAGAAAGACTGTTTATATGCGGTTCATTCCGAGATGAATGGCTTGTTTATTGAAAATTTGAACAAAAGTACGGTTATTTTTTCAAACGGTTTGGAAATGAAAAAGGGCGACAAAATCAATCCTTATTCGTATGCCGAAAAATTGCAGGAAACAATGATTCAAAAAGCAATTCAAAAGCATTTTGAAATTGAAAAAGGGCTTTTGACAAGAGACGTAAAAATAAAACCGTTAACGCTTTTCTTTATTGACAACATTGACGAATACAGAAACAAAGATGGTTACGTAAAAAAAATAGTTGAGCAAATTACAAAAGCAGAAATTGAAAAATTTTTAAAAACTGAAAAAGACGTGTATTACAAATCGTTTCTTGAAAAATCGTTGCTTAATTTAGACGCAACACACGGCGGTTATTTCTCAAAAGACAACAGCGGAAAAGACGAAGTAATTGAAAAAGAGATAAACGAAATTTTACACGACAAACAGGCAATGTTGAGTTTAGAGAATCCAAGACGTTTTATTTTTTCAAAATGGACTTTGCGTGAAGGTTGGGACAATCCAAACGTTTTTCAAATCTGCAAACTGAGAAGCAGCGGAAGTGAAATTTCAAAATTACAGGAAGTTGGACGTGGTTTGCGTTTGCCGGTAAATGAATATGGAAATCGCGTAAAAGACGAACAATTTTATCTCAACTATTTTGTAGACTTTACCGAAAGCGATTTTGTTGATTCGTTAGTGAATGAAATAAATGAAAAATCCGGCGCTATTTCAATAGAACAAACGCCTGAAAAACTTTCTGTCGAAATGATTAAAAAGATTTGCGAACTATACGACACAAACGAAGATAAACTTTTAGAACATTTAGACAACGAGGGTCTAATCAAGCGAAACAACGATTTCAAAGACGGTGGTTTTACTTACATCAAACACAATTATCCGAGAATCTTTGAAGGCGTAAATTCTACAAAAGTTCGCAAAGCGACAGGCGAGAAAAAGAAAATTACGGTGAGAACAGACAAATACAGCGAGTTAAAAGACCTTTGGGAAAAACTGAACGAAAAGGTAATTCTTGAATACAAGTTTGACAAAGAAGAAAAATTTAAAGATTTGTTCACGGAATTTTTGAGAGCGAAAAAAGGCAAATTCACAACAGAAGGAATAAACGAACGAGTTTCAAAAATTGAAATGAAAAACGACTATGCCGTTGCGACAGAATCGGAATCCGTTACCGGCAGAAATATAGCCGCCATTTCAACAATGAAATACAGCGACTTTCTGAAAGAACTTTCAAAAAGTATAAACATCAATCTTACGACAATTCACCAGTCAATCATTGCCGCAGGAACAGAGATAAACAAGCATTTGAACCAAACGACGCTGCGTATTATCAAAAAGGACTTTGACTTTTTCCTGATGGCAAATGCAATTGACAAATTCAGTATTGAATACAAAAAGGTTTCAAACAGCATTCACCCAACAAAACTAACAGACGAAAATGGAAATGTTTTAAACGAAATTTCCGCTTCTGATATTGGCGTGTTTTTTTCAGACGAAGACGTTGCAAAATCATACTTCTTTGACGAATTGTATTACGATTCGCAATTAGAAATGGAAAACATAAAAAATAATCTTGACGAAGTTATTGTGTTTACAAAAATCCCGAAAAATTCAATAAAAATTCCTGTTGCAGGCGGTCAAAGTTATTCGCCCGACTTTGCTTATGTACTGAAATTCAAAGACAAAACACAGAAGTTAAATTTCATCATAGAAACAAAAGACGTTGGAGACAATGACGAACTTCGTAAAGCAGAAACAGCAAAAATTAAACACGCTGAAAAGTTTTTTGACGGGCAGGTTTCAATCAAATTCAAAACACAATTTAACAAACAAAAAATTGCCGACTTAATAAATGAAATATTGACAAGCGAATAACACAAAAGAAATAAATTTCCCAAATTTTATTCCTGTTCGGTACGTTCGATTATTTCGTTTTGGAGTTCTTCGCCCAAATCGTTGAAATAGTCGCTGTAACCGGCAACACGCACAATTAAATCTCTATAGTTTTCAGGATTTTTTTGAGCTTTTCGCAGGGTTTTTGCATCTACAACGTTAAATTGAATATGATGCCCGTCCATTCGGAAATAAGAACGCACTAACGAAGATATTTTTCGTATTGAATCATCGGTTTCAAAGAACGCCGGAGTAAATTTTTGGTTTAAAAGCGTACCTCCCGTTCTAATGTGGTCTATCTTTGCAGCTGACTTAACAACCGAAGTAGGCCCCTTAACGTCAACTCCCTGAACTGGAGATATTCCTTCGGAGACAGGGCTGCGAGCAAGTCTACCATCGGCGCTTGCTTGCATAACGCTACCGAAATAAACGTGACAGGTAGTAGGCAACAGATTTATACAATAGTTGGCGCCGCGCGGACTTTTTTTGCCATTAACGGCATTGTAGTAGATTTCAAAAACTTCGCGCAAGAGGTCATCGGCACGGTCATCGTCATTGCCATATTTAGGCGTTTCGTAGATTAATTTTAGTCGCAAATCATCGTATCCTTCGAAATTACTCTTTAATGCCGCCATCAACTGTTTCATACTGCACTTTTTTTCGTCAAATACATTGTGTTTAATAGCTGCCAATGAATCTGTTACAGTTCCCATACCAACTCCCTGAACATAGTTTGTGTTATAGCGCGAGCCGCCCGAAATATAGTCCTTCCCGTTTGCCACGCAGTCGTCAATTATGAGCGAAAGAAATGGAGTAGGAATGTGTGTCATAAACAGTTTTTCGATAATATTGCTTCCTGTTATCTTAATTTCCACGAAATGCTTAACCTGTTTTCTAAAAGCGGCCAATAAATCGTCCATAGAACTAAATGATTCGGCGTTCCCAGTTTTTAATCCTATTTGTTTTTTTGTAAGAACATCAAAACCATCGTTAAGAGTTATTTCTAAAACTTTTGGCAAATTGAAATATCCCGTCAAAATATAACTTTCGGTTCCGAATGCTCCTGTTTCTACGCATCCGCTTGCTCCTCCGTTACGCGCGTCGATAATGTCTTTTCCCTGTCGAAGCTGTTGCTGAATTATTGTTTCAGTGTTGAAAATAGATGGCTGTCCGAATCCTGTTTTTACTATTTTTATTGCGCGTTCGATAAAATTGTCGGGATTTTTTTTACTCAACTGAACCATGGAACCGGGCTGCAACAGTCGCATTTCTTCAATTACGTCTAACAGTATATACGACATTTCGTTGACCGCATCTGAGCCGTCGGGTTTTACTCCGCCTGTGTTGATAAGGGTAAAATCTGTATATGTGTTGCTTTCTTCGGCAGTGACGCCCACTTTTGGAGGCGAGGGATGGTTGTTGAACTTTATCCAAAACGATTGAAGCAGTTCAATTGCCTTACCGCGAGTGAGTTTACCGGATGAAATTTCTTTTTGGTAAAACGGAAAAAGATGTTGGTCAAGTCTACCCGGATTGAACGAATCCCACGGATTTAGTTCGGTTACAACGCCCAAATGCACAAACCAATAATACTGTAGCGCTTCGTGTAACGTCTCCGGAGCGTAAGCCGGTACTTTGCGACATATTGCAGACATTTCTAAAAGTTCAAGTTTTCGCTGTTCGTCTTCTTCCTTTTCGGCAAGTATTTCTAACTTGTCGGCATGTCGCTGTGCGAAGACAATAAGCGCTCTGGCGGCAATTTCCATTGCCTTCAATTCTTCTTGTTTGTCGAAGGCTTCGGGAGCGTTCAAATAGTCTAATTGAGAAAGATGTTTTTTGACGTCGTGAATGATATCAAGCATTCCTTTTCGGTATATTTTGTCGCCGGCAACGGTATGTCCGGGAGCGCGTTGCTCCATAAATTCAGTAAAAATACCTGCGTTGTAGGCATCGCTCCATTCCGGACGCATATTGTTCATTACCCGTTCGCGGTTGGATTTTCCTTTCCAAAAAGGAATAATAATTTTTTCAAAAGCTTCACGGGTTTGATTATCTACTTTAAACCAAACTTTAGTGCGCTTGTGCAGAATATCCAAATCTTGCAGCGTGTGCAGGTTAATTTCAGGATAGGTAGGAGTTGCCTTAGGTGCAGGACCTCTTTCGCCTACTATCAGTTCGTTGTCGTTGATACATACAAACTTGTTGCTCAAGATGTAGTTAAATGCCTTGGCGCGTTGCACAGGCGTTGAATCGGCAAGCGAAACATGATTTTTGTAAAATTCAGTTACAAGTATAGCTCTTTCCGCAGAAATAGTATTAATCGCCTGCAAACTTTCGTTGCGTAGTTTGTTTATTCTTGTCGTCATTTGTTTAAACTTTATTTGTTGTGAAACCGGCGTTTGTAAATAGTTTTTCAATTTCTAATATTTCTCCTTTGTGAATGGATTTTATTTTTACGAACGGATTGTCTCTCTCTATGCGTTTGTATTTTTCGTTCGCGTTGTTATGAAATGGTAACAAATCAATGGTCTTAATTTTTTTTCGACTTTCGAGCGAACTGTTTAAAGCGTGTAAAAACGATATCGTTTTTCGTAAATTTTCTTCAGAAGTATTCACTCCCGGAATCAATGGAACTCGTATTCTCATCGAAACATCGCATGTAGACAGTTTTTTTATATTGTCAAGTATCAAATCGTTGTATACGCCCGTGTGTTTACGATGCGCATCCCTATCCATCAATTTTAAATCCACAAGAAAAAGGTCGGACAATTTTGCTATTGCGCAAATTTTTTCCCACGATGCGTACAAAGAAGTATCTACGGCTGTGTGTATTCCATACTGGTTGCATATTTTAAGCATTTCCATCAGAAAATGGTATTGCTGCAAGGGTTCGCCACCGGAAAATGTGACCCCGCCGCCCGATTCTTCCATAAAAATACGTTCTTTATGCAGTTCGGCAAACAGTGAAGCAACCGAAATTTTAAAGCCGATGGTTTCTACTCTCTTAAAAATGCGTCCGTTCATTTTTGTAGTTTTTTCGACAGTATGAAAATTTTGGTCAATACTCTCAGGATTGTGACACCACGAGCATCGAAGAGGACAACCTTTGAAAAACACGGTAGTGCGTATACCCGGACCATCGTGAACAGCAAAGCGCTTTATATCAAAAATTATACCCGTCATACCATTATTTCTTTTTCGAAAGAAAATGACACAGAGTTTTATAGCCAAATTCAACTCCTTCCATCACTGCCGAAGAAAAAAGTTTGCCGCCAACGTCGTATATTCTGTCTACCACTTGCCAGCTCTCTTCAATATTTTCCCAGCTTTGCGCTAACTTTTTTTCCTGTTTTTTGAGTTTACGCTGCAATCGCAGTTTTTCAGCTAAAATACCGCTACGTGTTGAAAGTTGGCTGTATCTGTAATTATCGCGACTTTTGCTCATAATTGTCGATTTTTTTATTTTTCATTTTCATTTTCATCGTCGTGAACTTCCTCTTCGTCAGAATTGTCAAACAATACCTTGCTGAAAATTTTAATCAAAGGATTGAGTATCAGCTTTTCCCTGAAAATTACAACCACAGAGAACATTAACAAATTTATGCCGCCCATGATGATAACAGGCACGATGAAATTGTTTAACGCGCGCGCCGCAACGAAAATAATGATTACCGATGCGTAAACCCACACCGACGTAAGCAGCACTATACCTATCATAACCATTATCAAAACCGCCACAACGGAGGAGGATTTCTCAAGTACTTTTATGCGCAAGAGGTCATATTGAGTGAAGAGATACTCTTTGCCGTCTTTAACGAATTTTCGATACTTACCGGGTGAAGATTTGCTCATAGTTCTTAGCTTGACGTATCTTCCACGAGCTTTTTACTCTTGAAACGACTGATAAGTTCGTTCAACTCTGCTTTGCTCAAGTCTATTCCGTGCTTTTTTAATTTCGCGCGGATTTCTTTTCGCGTATTTTCTCCCGAATCGGGTGCAAACAAAAGCGCTACTACTGCGCCTACGGCGGCTCCAGCCAAAAATGTAAATAAATTTGATGTTTTCATGATAAAATTATTTTGTTTTAAAAATTTTGACAAAATTAAAAAAAAAAAATGATATTACAAAATAACATTTGCTAAGTCAAAAAAAATATTATATTTGCGGTTTTAAAACTTAATAAAAATTAGTATGAAAAAACATAATTTTAGCGCCGGACCCTCAATTTTGCCACGTGTTGCTATTGAGGCTACAGCGCAGGCTGTGATGAATTTTAATGACAGTGGACTGTCGATTATGGAAGTTTCGCACCGCGGCAAGGACTTCGATGCAGTCATTAAGCAGGCTCAGGCATTGGTCAAGGAAACATTGTCTGTTCCGGATGGATATTCTGTGCTATTCCTTGGTGGTGGAGCAAGTATGCAATTCTGCATGTTGCCATATAATTTTTTGGAAAAAAAGGCGGCGTACCTAAATACAGGTGTGTGGGCTGGAAAAGCTCTGAAAGAAGCAAAAGCCTTTGGCGAAGTCTTAGAAGTTGCATCTTCTAAAGACAAAAATTTTTCCTATATACCTAAAAACTATGCGATACCGGCAGATGTGGATTATTTTCACGTCACCACCAACAATACTATTTTTGGTACGCAAATGAAAGACGACCCAAATGTAGACGTGATAATGGCTGGCGATATGTCTTCGGATATTTTCAGCCGTCAAATCGACGTTTCTAAATACGCAATCATCTACGCCGGAGCGCAAAAAAATCTAGCATGTGCCGGAGTGACAGTAGTTATAGTTAAAGACGAACTGTTAGGAAAAGTTTCAAGACATATACCGTCGATGCTTGATTATCGCGTACACATTGCAGAAAACTCAATGTTCAATACTCCGCCGGTGTTGCCGATATACACAGCTCTTCAAACGCTATTATGGATAAAATCAAATGGCGGCGTTGAAGGAATGAAGAAAAAAAATATAGAAAAAGCGGCAGTTTTGTACGATGAAATAGACCGAAACAAGCTGTTTAGAGGCACGGCGGCAACGGAAGACCGTTCGTTGATGAACATTTGTTTCGTAATGGCTGACGAGTACAAAGACTTGGAAGACGAATTTCTGAAGTTCTCTCAATCCAAAGGCATGTCGGGTCTTAAAGGACATCGTTCGGTAGGCGGTTTTCGCGCCTCAACATACAATGCAATGCCTATCGAAAGCGTCAAAGCCTTAGTAGATTGCATGAAAGAGTTTGAAGCAAAAAAATAATTTTATATCTAATTTAAACCAAATGAAAAAAATATTAATTGCTACTGAAAAACCGTTCGCATCTGTTGCGGTTGAAGGAATAGAACGTATATTGTCAGACGCGGGATTCGAAAGTGTATTTCTTGAAAAATACACGTCGGCAGAAGAATTGTACAAAACCATAACAGATGCAGATGCGTTGATTGTTCGTAGTGACAAAATAACTAAAGAGTTGGTTAACGCGGCGGCAAACCTGAAAATTATAGTTCGCGCAGGAGCCGGACACGACAACCTTGACCTGACGTCATGTACAGAAAGAGGAATTGTTGTTATGAATACGCCCGGACAAAATTCCAACGCCGTTGCCGAGTTAGCGCTCGGACTGATGTTCTTCATGTCCAGAAACGGATGGAATCCTGCTACAGGAAGCGAACTTAAAGGCAAAAAATTGGGCATACAGGCTTATGGAAACGTAGGTAGAATACTTGCATCGCTCGGCAACAGCATAGGAATGGACGTATACGCGTTTTCGCGAACAGTTTCTGCAAAGGCGTTACAAAAAGACGGAGTGAAGGCAATAAAAACTGTACATGAACTGTATGCTACATGCCAGTACGTATCAACGCATATCCCCGCTAACGAGCAAACAAAACGTTCGATTGGCTACGAACTGATTTCTTCAATGCCATACGGAGGAACGCTTATCAATACCGCAAGAAAGGAGATTATCGACGAAGACGGATTGTTTAAAGCAATGATGGAACGAAACGACTTGAAATATGCAACAGATATAGCGCCTGACGCACTTGTTGCAATAAAAAACAGTGTTGGCTCAAGAATTTTTGCTACATCCAAAAAAATTGGAGCCGAAACCGCCGAAGCTAACATGAAAGCCGGATTGGCAGCAGCACAACAAATCGTTGGTTTCTTCAAAAAAGGAGATACAAAATTTCAAGTTAACAACCAATAACAGAATGTGGAACAGCGTCTTAATACTATACGTTCTAATGAGCATTAGCGCATGTGCTGTTTTTCCTAAAAAAACGTACATCGGCGAGGTTAAGACTGTGAACCTTGAAGAGTTTGCCGCAAAACCCTTTGGCTTCGTTTTGACGCTAAAAAATTTTGAAGAAAACTACAAAAAAACGCTAAAAAGACAGAGATATTTCGTCGAAAATTTAGCTAATCCTGCACAAACAGACACTATATACACTTTTTACAAAGGAAAAAAAACTAAAATTATTTTTTATCAACAAAGACATTTCGATGGCAGACTAATGGGCGGCAGAATACGTAATCAAAAGGTAGAACTCAACAATGGTATTAGAACAGGACTAACCAGAAGGGAGTTTTTTGAAAAATTTGCCGACTGGGAATACACTGAGGATGATACATTAATAATAGAATCTCCTGCAACAGGAAGCGCTTTCAGTTTTTCTTTTTCGCGAAACAAGCTGAAAGAGATAAATATAACGATTGCGAGATATAACCGACAATAATTTTTTTACAATACATTAAAATATATAATCATGGACTTTATAGAAAAAATCATCGAAAACGCAAAAAAATACAAAAAGCACATTGTACTTCCTGAAGGGCTTGAAGAACGAATTTTGAGAGCCGCCGATAACGTTCTGGTGAACGATATAGCTCGAATAACTTTATTGGGCTCACAAGATGAAGTACTAACTAAGGCTAAATCGTTGGGTTTAAACAATATTAACAAGGCGACTATTGTTAATCCCAAAACTTTTCCAAAAAAAGACGAATATGTTGAATTGATGCTGCAATTGCGCCGCTCAAAAGGATTAACCCGCGAAGATGCCGAACATCTAATCGAAGACCCGTTGTATTTGGGTACGATGATGATAAAAGCCGGAGACGCTGACGGCAAAGTAGCCGGCGCTGCCAATGCCACCGGCGATGTTCTGAGACCGGCATTTCAATACGTTAAAACACAACCCGGAATTAGCGTTGTGTCGGGAGCCTTTTTTATGGTATTTGAAGACGAAAATATAGGCAGCAACGGCGTTATTCTTTTTGCCGACTGTGCTGTAACGCCAAATCCAAACGAACATGAATTAGCCGAAATAGCCATCACGGCTGCTATGACTGCGCGTTCTATAGGCGGTTTCGAGCCTAAGGTAGCGATGCTAAGTTTTTCAACTAAAGGCAGCGCACTGCACGAAATGGTTGACAAGGTGGTGCGAGCTACACAAATAGCAAAAAAATTGGCGCCCGGACTGCAAATAGACGGCGAACTGCAAGTTGACGCTGCAATTGTGCCGGCAATTGGGAAAAGCAAAGCGCCCGACAGTCCTATTGCCGGTAATGCAAATGTGCTGGTTTTCCCAACTTTAGAATCCGGAAATATTGGATATAAATTAGTGCAGCGACTGTGCAACGCTGAGGCTGTAGGCCCAATATTGCAGGGGATGGGTGCGCCAATTAACGACCTGTCAAGAGGATGCTCGGTTGAAGATATTATTTGCATGATAGCAATAACGGCAAATCAAGCGGCAGACTGTTATTAACAGTATATGTTAATCGCTCATCTTCAACACGGCTAAAAACGCCGATTGCGGAACTTCTACGTTTCCGATTTGGCGCATACGTTTTTTTCCTTTCTTCTGTTTTTCAAGCAGTTTACGTTTTCGGGTGATGTCGCCTCCGTAACATTTGGCGGTTACGTCCTTGCGGACAGCCTTTACGGTTTCGCGGGCAATAATTTTTGCGCCAATAGCCGCCTGTATAGCTATGTCAAACTGTTGTCTGGGAATTAAATCTTTAAGTTTTTCACAAATGCGTCGACCAAAATCGTAGGCGTTACCTCGATGAATTAATGCAGAAAGAGCGTCGACACCCTCACCGTTGAGCAAAATATCCAAACGCACCAAATCGGCAGTTTGATAACCGCAAGTGTGGTAGTCAAAAGACGCATATCCCTTGGAAATGCTTTTTAAACGGTCGTAGAAATCAAATACAATTTCAGCGAGTGGCATCTCAAAATTCATCTCAACGCGGTCGGTTGTTAGAAAAACTTTATTTTTAAGAATTCCACGCTTATCAAGACACAATTTCATTATTGACCCGATGTAATCAGACTTTGTTATAACCTGCGCTCTGATGTATGGTTCTTCAATACGGTCAATCACCCCTATTGCCGGCAAGCCGGAAGGATTATGCACTTCTACTATCTCGTTTCTGCTTGTGTATACCTTGTATGAAACGTTTGGAACAGTGGTAATTACGTTCATATCGAACTCTCTATCCAAGCGTTCCTGAATAATTTCCATGTGCAATAAACCGAGGAATCCGCAACGAAAGCCAAATCCTAAAGCTGCCGATGATTCGGGCTCAAATGTCAGCGAAGCATCATTGAGTTGCAGTTTCTCAATTGAAGCCCGTAGCTCTTCGTAGTCGCTCGGGTCAACCGGATATATGCCGGCAAAGACCATTGGTTTTACTTCTTCAAATCCCTCTATTGCCTTTTGGCACGGGTCTTTTACCGATGTTATTGTATCTCCAACTTTTACCTCTCGCGCAGTTTTGATGCCTGAAATAATATAACCAACGTCGCCTGTTTCGAGTCTGTCGCATGGTTCTAATTTTAAGCGCATTACTCCTGTTTCGTCGGCATGATACTCTTTTTGGGTATTGAAAAATTTCACTAAATCGCCTTTCGCTATACTTCCGTTTACAATCTTTATGTAGCCTATTATTCCGCGAAATGAGTTGAAGACTGAATCGAAAATCAGAGCTTGTAACGGAGCCTGAGGGTCGCCCTTAGGCGGCGGCACAACGTCCACTATGCGTTCGAGTATTTGGTCAACTCCAAAACCCGTCTTGCCACTTGCTTCTATTATTGATTCTCGCGAACAACCCAACAGGTCAACTATCTGGTCTTTAACTATATCTGGCATTGCAGCAGCCATATCCATTTTGTTGAGAATAGGAATAATTTCAAGGTCGTATTCAATTGCCTTGTAAAGGTTTGAAATAGTTTGAGCCTGTATTCCCTGCGTGGCGTCTACTATCAATAAAGCTCCTTCGCAGGCTGCTATGGAACGTGATACTTCGTATGAAAAATCGACGTGTCCGGGTGTATCAATGAGGTTGAGCGTATATTTTGTGCCATCGACCACATAGTCCATCTGAACGGCATGACTTTTTATGGTTATGCCACGCTCACGCTCCAAGTCCATGTTGTCAAGGACTTGATTCTGAAAATCACGCTCGGCTACGGTCCCCGTTGCTTGCAAAAGACGGTCGGCAAGCGTGCTTTTACCATGGTCAATATGAGCTATTATGCAGAAATTTCTGATATTATCCATTTATTAGCATTTACTCTAATACTGTACCGTTTATTTCCATTTTCTGCAAGTCCACATCAAATTCTTTCGCAATCAACTTTAATTTTTCTGTGAGAGCATCGGCAAGTTCTGCAGAAATTTTATCGTCTAAAATTCCTTTTACGTTGACTCCCTTCATCATTATTTTCATTTGAATATTCAATTCTTGAAAAGAATTGCCTTGCGATTTTTCTTTTATGATAAAATTTAATATCTGTTTTGTGTTATCCATTGTCATATAAGTTATTTAAGCAACAACATTGTTGAGGTTTGATTCATGTGTCCGATATAACTTTCGCCATAAGTGGCAAAACCAATAGCGGTCACGTCCGAAAATACATCAGAATAAGCTTCTAATTGATTTTTGCGCATTAGCTCTGTAAATCGTCCCGCGCAATTGAAATCGATTACTGCTTGTATTTTTCCGCATTTTTTTAGGTCGTCGCGGGTTATAGCTACAATATCTTTTGGTTTCAAAAGTCTTAGTTCTAAGCCTTCTTTGACCAAACAGTGAAAAACGATTGAACTTCCTTCAACTTGTTTCGGATTTCTAACAAAGTAATTGTTTTCGTCAAAAATAAGTCCAACTGAGTGTGCTTCAATTGTTTTTAGTAATTCGTCCGAAGAAACTCCGGTGGTTTCAGCATATACGTCCAATGCAGGTCTGCCGTCAAATTCGACCACCATTCGGCGTTTTTCATCGACCTTTGTTGGAATTAATTTTTTGTCAGTTATACTGAAACTTTGGGTTTTTAGGGTGAGAAAACCGTTGGTTGGCTCCATCAATACTAATATTGCTGCATTAGTATAGGCTTTTCCGTCTACAAACAACCATGTATTTTCGAACTTAAAATCGTCAGCAGCCGAGCCGCCTATAAAAGGCACGTTGGTATGATTTCCTAACTGGTCGTTAAGAGTTTCTTCGCATCCGCTTAAACCGTCTATCATTACTATTCCAACATAGCGCGACGGCTCCATGTTTTTCATTGAAACACCTACTGATTTTTCAAATGATTGGAAAGCGTTTTTTACTGCATTTATGCAGTTTTCTTTGATATTTTCAAGTACTTCTACTTTCAAATATTTCATACTTGCTTTGCTCCACGCCATCGCCACGATTGAATTTCTTCCAATTTTGCCGGTTATCATTTCTCCGGCGGTAGTGCAGCCAACCGTTTGCACTCCTTCGAAGCTTTTTGCCATTTCTGTACATACGGCTTCGGCAGGATACGATGATGAAACAAAGTAGAGCACAAAACAAGCATCTATTCCTGACAGTTGAGACTTTATACTCTTCACAGCCTCAGCTACATCCCCAAATTCTGTTTGTGCTACTTTAAAATTGTCCATAAAAATTATTTTTAAACATTATACATTCATTAAAAATCTTTTTAAAACTTATACGATTGAAAAAAAAAAAAGTTTGATTTTTTAGAAAAAAAATTGTTGTATCATTTTTTTTAGTATCTTTGCAAAAAATATTAATACATAAAAACAAATAGAAAAATGATTAAAACAGAAAATCTTCAGAAAATTTTCCGCACAGAAGAGGTGGAGACATGGGCGTTGAATAACGTTAGCTTAGACATCACCGGCGGCGAATTTGTTGCCATCATGGGACCTTCAGGTTGCGGCAAGTCCACTTTGCTCAATATTCTTGGACTTTTGGACTGTCCTACCGGAGGAGCCTACTTGCTGAACGGTGAAGACGTGAGCACGTATTCCGAAAATCAACGTACCCGCCTACGTAAGGGCGTTATAGGATTTGTTTTCCAAAGCTTTAATCTTATAGAAGAGTTGAGCGTGTTCGAAAACATCGAATTACCATTGCTATACATGGAAGTGCCGTCTGCCGAGCGCAAAATTAAGGTGCAGGAAGCTATGGAACGTATGCAGATAACCCACCGCGAAAAACATTTTCCGCAACAGCTTTCGGGCGGTCAACAACAGCGCGTAGCAATAGCAAGGGCTGTAGTAGCAGCGCCTAAGGTTATACTCGCTGATGAACCTACCGGAAATTTGGATTCAAAAAACGGAAAGGAAGTGATGAATCTGCTTACCGAACTAAACAAAGAAGGTACTACTGTGATTATGGTTACACACAGCCAAAGAGATGCAGGCTACGCCGCCAGAATAGTTAATTTGTTTGATGGCGAAATAGTAAGCGAACCACATCTTTAGTCTTAGGAAAACCTTTTTTCGATGCGATAAAGCACTGCCCGCGAGGCGATGTTGAAAAGAAGTATGACTACGAATAAAATCAAAGCGGCAAACATCAAAGCGGCTTCGTAAAGCGGGAGCGAAAGCATCTCGCCGTAGTTGTTGGCTATCAACGCCGGTAGTGGGTAAGCTGCATCGAAAAGCGAAGCAGGTATTTGCGGCATATTGCCACATACCATCAATACAGCTATGGTTTCGCCAAAAGCGCGTGAAATAGCAAGTATGACGGCTGCTAAAATACCCGGGAATGTCTGTCGAAGTATGACCTTTTTTGTGGTTTGCCATTTAGTGGCGCCCAATGACATTGAAACCTCCCGCAACTGCGATGTTACCGACGAAAACAATTCTATGAAAAGGCTTGTTAGAAGAGGCAGTATCATAACGCCAAGCACAAGTCCACCCGCAAGAACAGTATATCCTGTAGAAAATTCTACAAAATTAGTTGCAAGTTTTTCCGAAATCCATGGAACAATCAGGATAACTCCCCACACTCCGTAAATTACCGAAGGCATTCCGGCAAGAATATCAAGAGCCGGAAATACATATTTCTTGATGCGAACATCGCCATATTCGGTTAGGTAGATGGCTGTGAGTAAGGCTACCGGAACCGCCAAGGTTATCCCTATAGCTGTTACCCACAGAGTTCCCATGAGGAATGGAAGGAAGCCAAATTCGCCTCTTAGCGGACGCCACTCAGACGAAAGCAATAATTCACTCAAGGAATGTTCTTCGAGAATTGGCGTAGATTTCATGTACAGACCGGTACCCATGATAACAACCATCAACAGCGCTGTTATTGTCAGGAAAAACATAACCCCGCCTGCAAATTTATCTTTAAATATACGGAACCTTACGAGTGTCATCATTGAAATAAATCAAGTCCTTCCTGTAATTTTTCTTCGGAAAGTGAGATGAATCCTACCGGAACATTGTACTGCTGTCCTTCGGTAAGAATAAATTTCAGAAATGCAATAAGAGCAGGGTTTTGAGGTATTCCGTTTGTGACCATATAAAGGTCTCGCGCCGGAGGCGATGGATAAATTCCTGCTGCAATTGCCTCTATTACAAGGTCTTTGGTGTCGTAGAAACGTTCTTCGTCGTCAATACGCCCATTGTCGTTCACGTCTATTGGCAGTACAACGATACCCGGATTAGGCATACGCGTAGTCATGTTGTACGCGAACGCAAGGTTGTTGTAGCCTATGCCAAGACGGTCGCGCTGAACGGTTTGAGCTATTCCGGGGTCGCCAAAAACTCCTGTGCCGGCAAGGTCTTCCTGATTTTTTCCAACCCAATGCGCCCACGTTTCGCCGGCGCCACATGCATCCGAACGCGTGTAAAGGTGAACGGGGCTGTTGTTGGATGTACCGGCAACCTGTCCCCACGTTTTAAATTCTTCCGAAATCCATAGCTTATACACGGTTTCGGCTGTTATACCTCTGAGTAAAAGGTCGTTCAGCGCCGGATTGTCAGCGTTGATGGTTGCAACTACAGCATCCTTTGCAACAGCAAAAGCAACAGCGCCACGTTCTATCTCAGGTGGATGAACGTCGCGAGAAACCATGCCGATGTCTACAACATTAGCCAAAACATCGGTCATACCTTTTCCAGCGCCACCTGCAGAGATGTCTATATTGACGCCCGGATGAATTTTTCTAAACTCCTCAGCCCATTTAACTGCTAAGGGATAAAGAGCAAAGGCTCCCGATAGGGAAATTCTACCGCTGAGTTCGCCTTCTGCAACTCTGCCGCGACTTCCACACGACACATTCAGTAGAATTATTGAATAAATTATTAATTTTTTCATCTGTCTTAAAATTTTTCACAAAAGTACAACGGTTTAAACACTTAATACGTGTGTTTTTTCAGGAAGTTTCAACTAACAAACATGGAATATTTAATGTTTTAATTCCTTAATAGCCTCCAAAACTTCGTCAGGCGCATGAATAACTCCGCCGTATCTTCCGAAGCGTGTTGCCGGTATTTTACATTCTACGGCGAGGCTCACGTCTTCGAGCATTTGTCCTGCGTTCATTTCTACTGAGAGTAGTTTTTTGGCATTTTTTGTCGCTGTTTTCAATTCTTTTGCAGGAAAAGGAAATAGCGTTATCGGGCGAAACAGTCCGGCTTTTATTCCCTGTTGTCGTGCTAACTCAACGGCTTTACGGCAAATGCGCGCACTTGCTCCGTATGCAATAATGACGTAATCTGCATCTTCGCAAAAACTTGCCTCAAAGCGTACGTCTTCTTCTTCCATGCGCTTGTATTTGGCTTGCAATTTTATGTTGTGTTGCTCTTGTTTAAGAGCAACCAAGTTAAGCGAGGTTATAACATTTGGCTCTCTATCCGGCGGTTTGCCGGTAACAGCCCATGAAACAGGCTCTTTTTTTCGGGGTTGGAACTCGGAAAATTCAACTTTTTCCATCATTTGACCAATAACACCGTCTGTTAGAATCATTACAGGATTACGATACTTGAACGCGAGGTCTAATCCTAATATTGTAAAATCAGCCATTTCCTGAACCGAGGCGGGCGCGAGAACGAGCACCCGATAATCGCCATGTCCGCCTCCCTTAGTGCATTGAAAATAATCTGCTTGCGATGGTTGTATTGTTCCCAGTCCGGGACCTCCACGCGATACATTTACTATTAAACACGGCAGTTCGGCTCCGGCAAGATACGACATTCCTTCGGTCATCAGGCTGATGCCCGGACCTGACGAAGATGTTAGTACACGGCGACCGGCTGAGGCAGCGCCATAGACCATATTGATTGCTGCAACTTCGCTTTCTGCCTGCAATACAACCATACCTGTGATTGCTTCGTCATTGTGCTCGGCTAAATATTCTAAAATTTCTGATTGAGGGGTTATTGGATAACCGAAGTATGCGTCAGCGCCGGCGCGTATAGCTGCTTCGGCAACTGCTTCATTACCCTTCATTAAACGAATATCTTTCATTTTTGATTATTTTTATACTTTTGCTCTGTAGACCGTAATTGCTCCATCGGGACAAACAATAGCACAGTTAGTGCATCCGGTACACGAGTTTGGCAAATTCATGTATGCGTAGTAATATCCTTTGGAGTTGACGTTTTTGCCCAATTTCACAACTTTATGTTGACAATTTGTCGTGCAAACGCCACATCCTTTGCAACGTTCGGTATCTACTAATATTGCTCCTTTTATTCTTCCCATTGTCTGTTTGCATTAATCTACAAATTCTATCCATTTATGCGTATCAGGTGCGTCGCCGTATTGTATTTCGCGCAAACGGTTGTAGAGGTTTGTACTAATCTGTCCCGCTTCATTTCCATACTCGTATGTTTTGTTATTTTGCGGGTCAAATATTTTTCTGATAGGAGTTATGACTGCGGCTGTTCCACAGGCTCCGGCTTCTTCAAATGTTTCTAATTCAGAAACTTCAATTTGACGACGTTCTACCGTCAAGCCCATGTCCTGAGCTAATGCAATAAGGCTGCGATTAGTGATTGAGGGCAGAATGCTTTTGGAATCAGGTGTTACGTATGTATTATTTTTTATGGCAAAAAAATTTGCCGGACCACATTCATCTATATATTTTTTTTCTTTAGCGTCGAGATACAGGCATGTTGCATATCCCAACTGTTGAGCTTCTGCCGCAGCTGCCATACTTGCGGCATAATTTCCTCCTACTTTTACGTGACCGGTACCTAAAGGGGCTGCCCTATCGCTGGTTCTGGTTATCATAACATCCAACGGTTTGAATCCGGTTTTAAAATAGGGTCCAACAGGAGTTACAAAAACCATAAATAAATATTCATCGGCGGGTTTGACGCCAATTTGAGGTCCTGAGCCAAATAATAGTGGACGTATATATAATGTAGCTCCCGACTCGTAGGGTGGAACAAAATGTTTGTTTAGGTTAACCGCTTTTTTTACAGCTTCGACAAACAAATCGACCGGCGGCGCGCACATCTTAATGTATTCAGCCGATTCAATCATACGTTGGGCGTTATCACGACAGCGAAACAGTCGTACCCTACCGTCTTTCCCACGATATGCCTTCAATCCTTCAAAAACCTCTTGCCCGTAGTGTATAGCTGTGGCTGACATGTGCAGCATCATATACTCAGACGAAGAGACTTCGAGTTCGCCCCACACACCTTTTCTACAATAGCAGCGAACGTTATAATCGGTTTTCATATAGCCGAAAGGCAAATTTTTCCAATCTATATTCTCCATCTTTTAAATAATAAAAAATCGCGCAAAGATAACAAACTTTTTGAAATTTATTAAACTTTGCAAAAAAAATTGTACTTTTGTCCTTTAGTTTTTTTTGTAATTTAAATATCTTTATATAATGTACGTAATTATAGGATTGTTGATTATTGCCGTTGGAAGTTTCGGTCAATCAAGCTCTTACGTGCCTATCAAAAAAGTTAAAGATTGGGCTTGGGAGTGTTTTTGGTTAACGCAAGGCGTTTTTGCATGGCTGGTATTTCCATATTTAGGCGCCATGCTTGCTGTTCCATCAGGCATTTCGTTATTTGAAATTTTGAGTACAAGCAATTCAAGCGGAGGCGTTGCAGCGTGGAAAGTTGTAGGATATGGAGCGCTTTGGGGAGTTGGCGGCTTAACATTTGGCTTGAGTATGCGCTATCTTGGCGTGGCTATGGGGCAGTCGTTGGCTCTTGGAACCTGTTCTGCGTTTGGAACTTTAATTCCCGCACTGCTCAAAGGCGACAATTTATTTCGCGGCGACGGGTTAATTCTGTTTATTGGCGTGTGCATCGCTATTGCCGGTATCTCTGTAATCGGTTACGCCGGAAGTCTTCGCGACAAAAACATGAGCGAAGAAGAAAAAAGAAAGGCTGTGAAGGATTTTGCTTTAAAAAAGGGCATACTGATAGCCTTACTTGCTGGAGTGATGAGCGCTTGCTTTAGCTTAGGACTTGACGCCGGAGCCCCAATTATCGCAAAAGCTAAAGAGCTTGGCGCAAGCGATTTGTTAGCTCAAAACCCTGTTACTCTATTAGTTACAATAGGCGGTTTTTTTACAAATGCAATATTTTGCATATATTCAAACGTCAAAAATCAAACCGGTAAGCAGTATTTTTCTGTTAACGGCAATATTTTGGTAAACAACCTGTTGTTTTGTTCGTTGGCAGGAATATTGTGGTATTCCCAATTTTTTGGATTAGGCATGGGTAAAAGCTTTTTACAGGAAAATCCCGTGATGTTGGCGTTTTCGTGGAGTATTCTAATGTCGCTCAACGTTTTATTTAGCAACTTATGGGGCGTTTTGCTAAAAGAATGGAAAGGAGCCGGACAAAAGACAATCATTGTATTGTCGGCAGGATTGATTATACTTGTTATGTCGATAATTTTTCCCCAATTAATAAATTAAAATATTATAACAATGAAAGAATCATTTGTAAAAGCGGCTTATGAAGCTGCAAAAGAACAATACGCCACATTGGGCGTAGACGTTGATGAGGCGTTAAAGCGCCTTGCCGGCATTTCGTTAAGTCTACATTGCTGGCAAACCGACGATGTTTTGGGTTTTGAGAATCCCGAAGGTGGATTATCAGGCGGCATTGCTGCTACCGGAAATTTTCCCGGCAGAGCGCGCACAATACAGGAGGTTAAAGCTGATATTTCTAAGGCTGCGTCATTATTGCCCGGCAAGCATCGTGTTAATCTGCACGCTATCTACGGCGATTTTGAAGGAAAATTCGTTGAGCGCGACAAAATTGAGCCGTCGCACTTTCAAAGCTGGGTAGATTGGGCTAAATCTAACGGTTTGAAACTTGATTTCAACTGCACTCTTTTTTCTCACAGCAAAGCGGCAGACGGATTTACTTTATCGCATAAGGATAAGTCTATACGCGACTTCTGGATAGAGCACGTAGACCGCTGTAGATGCATCAGTCAGTACATGGGAAAAGAACTTGGCTCGGACTGCGTACACAATATTTGGGCTCCCGACGGCTCAAAAGATATAACGATTGACCGTTACGCTTATCGCAAAAATCTGTGCGAATCGTTAGACAAAATTTTTGAAAAAAAATACTCTAACATGACCGACTGCATAGAGAGCAAGCTTTTTGGCATTGGCAGCGAATCATACGTTGTTGGCTCGCATGAGTTCTACATGGGCTACGGTATTTCGCGCAACAAGATGATAACCTTAGACATGGGGCATTTTCATCCTACTGAATCCGTTGCCGATAAAATTTCGTCGCTTTTACTGTTTTCCGACCGTCTAATGTTTCACGTAAGTCGCGGTATTCGTTGGGATAGCGACCACGTTGTTATTGTTAACGACGAACTGCTCAGTTTCGCACACGAAATAATTCGCATGGACGCACTTAGCCGCGTCAATATAGGTCTTGATTATTTCGACGCTTCCATCAATCGCATAGGCGCTTACGTTATAGGCGTACGCTCTGTTCAAAAGGCTTTTCTGTTTGCATTGCTCGAACCTTTGAAGAAACTTCGCGAGTACGAAGACGCAGGTCGTGGATTTGAGCGGCTGGCTCTGCTCGAAGAAAATAAATCAATGCCGTGGGCGGCTGTTTGGAACTATTTCTGTTTGATAAATAATGTTCCTTATGGTTTGGAATGTATAGAAAATATTGTTGAATACGAAAAAGAAGTCTTAAGAAAGCGATAAATTATTCCACAAATGAGCAATATAAATAACATTCAGGCAGAAGAACCAAAAAATTTTATTCATGCAATTATTGACGAAGACCTCAGAAATGGCAAAAACGGAGGGCGCGTCGCAACGCGTTTTCCTCCGGAACCCAACGGCTATCTGCATATCGGTCACGCTAAATCAATATGTTTGAACTTCGGTACGGCAAAAAAATACAATGGTACGTGTAATCTGCGATTTGACGACACAAACCCTGTAAAAGAGGAAATAGAATACGTTGATGCAATAAAAGAAGATGTCAGATGGTTGGGGTTTCAATGGGACGCAGAATATTATGCATCCGACTATTTCGAACAGCTTTACCAATGGGCAATAAAATTGATACGCAAGGACAAGGCTTATGTTTGCGAACTAAGTCAGACAGAAATTTCGCGCGACCGCGGCACGCCGCAAAAACCTGCAACACCAAGTCCTTATCGCGACCGTAAGATTGAAGAAAGTTTAGAATTGTTTGAAAAAATGAAAAACGGCGAGTTTGCCGATGGTGAGAAAACTCTTAGAGCCAAAATAGACCTTGCCTCTCCAAACATGCACATGCGAGACCCTGTGATATACCGTATTCTTCACGCTACGCATCATCGAACAGGAGATGAATGGTGTATTTACCCAATGTACGATTACGCGCATGGCGAGAGCGATTCTATAGAAGGGATAACACATTCGTTGTGCACTTTGGAGTTTGAGGTACATCGCCCTCTGTATGATTGGTTTATAAAAGAATTGGAAATACATGCTCCGCAACAAATTGAATTTGCGCGCCTAAACATTGATTACACTATCATGAGCAAGCGCAAACTCTTGGAATTAGTAAAAGAAGAACATGTTGCCGGATGGGACGACCCGCGAATGCCAACTATTTGCGGTTTGCGGCGTCGCGGGTATACGCCTCAGTCAATTCGTAATTTTGCCGAAAAAATTGGAGTAGCAAAACGCGATAACGTGATAGAAATGTCTTTGTTGGAATACTGTATTCGCGAAGATTTGAACAAGAGCGCCGCGCGAGTTATGGGCGTAATTAATCCGCTTAAAGTGATTATCACAAACTTTCCGGAGAATAAGATAGACATGATTGAAGCTGTTAACAATCCCGAAGACGAAACAATGGGAGTTCGTCAACTGCCGTTTACCCGAGAAATTTTCATCGAAAGGGATGATTTTCTTGAGAATCCTCCAAAAAAATATTTTCGATTGTCTCCGGGCGCCGAAGTCAGATTGCGTTACGCCTATTATCTAACTTGCAATGAGATTGTTAAGGACGCAAATGGAGAGATTGCAGAACTTCGCTGTACAATCGACATTGATTCGCGCGGCGGTCAGTCGTCTGACGGACGCAAGGTAAAAGGCACAATTCACTGGGTATGTGCGCAACACGCAATTGCAGCCGAAGTGCGGCTTTACGACCGATTGTTTTTAGTCCCCAATCCTGATGATTTGCCCGAAGGGGGCGATTACAGGAACAATTTGAATCCTGATTCGCTAAAAACTGTAACAGCGCTCGTAGAACCAACCTTGAAAGACGCCAAACCGGGAACGGGATATCAGTTTGAGCGTATAGGATATTTTTGCGTAGACCCCGACAGTAGCAACGAAAAATTAGTGTTCAACAGAACGGTAACACTCAAAGACTCGTGGACAAAAATAAATACGTAAACCAAAACAACAACGTATGCCACGCAAATTAGGAGACACTTTAACATGTGTCTCCAAAATTGCGTTCGTACACCTAATACTACTAAGTATAAAGCAAAAGCTTTACGGCGTTACTAATACTGTTTTTATTGTCCAAGTTTGCGGAGTGTTGTCTTCAGCAGTCACTACGAATGACAACCCGTCAGCAAAATTTCCAGTAACACTCACAGGTCCAGGTCCAGCCGCCGAGCCCGTTATACCAGGACCGGAAATGGTTGCCTTTTCAGAAATTCTTATTGACACAGTGCGAGAGCCAATAGGTTCTCCTTCAGAGAGACCAAGACCTGCTTTCGAGTACGTTCCCGTCCATTCAAAGCCTGTGGGAGCGCTAGGCCAAGTTCCGCCTGTACCTGTAACAGAGGTTATCGCATTCTCTGAACTTTTGGTTTCTTTTTTACCGCAAGCGTTTAATCCAACTGCAACAGTGGCAGCAAAAAACAATACAATTACAAAAAATCTATTTTTCATGTTTTAAAAACTTTAAAATTGTTAATATAAATTCGGCGGCAAAGATAAAACTTTTTTGAATAAAAAAAAAATATTGAACAAAAAATTTGTAATTATTTTTTTTTCGTGTACTTTTGCGCGATAAAAAACTAAACATTTAAATTTTATGATGCCCGGCAATATTCTTAAAATACTTGAAGCCGTTAGCAGCGGCAAGCAAGACGTTGATTCAGCCTTCGACCAATTGAGGGATTTACCCTTTTCTGATATGGGTTTTGCAAAGATTGATAATCACCGGCAGTTACGCACCGGTTGTCCCGAAGTTATTTTTTGCGAAGGGAAAACTATTGAGCAATCGGAGGAAATAATTGAACTAATGTATCGTCGCGGTGGCAACGTACTTGCAACCCGCGTTAATGAGGCATTGTGGGAGCGAATTGACGGTAAATATCACGAAGCGCAATACAACAAAGCGGCTCGCACTATTTCTATTTGTCAAAAAAACATTGCGCCCGTTTCTACCTATATTTCTGTAATTACTGCCGGCACTGCTGATATTCCGGTTGCCGAAGAAGCTGCCGTTACTGCCGAGTTTCTTGGCAACAATGTAGAACGTATCTATGATGTAGGTGTAGCCGGTATTCACAGGCTTTTTCATCGAATTGAACTTATTCGCGGCGGACGCGTAAACGTTGTTGTTGCAGGTATGGAAGGAGCCTTGCCAAGCGTTATAGGCGGATTGGTGGACAATCCGGTTATTGCTGTGCCAACAAGTATCGGTTATGGCGCTAATTTTAACGGCTTATCAGCGTTACTTACAATGCTCAATTCTTGCGCTGCAGGCATTTCTGTAGTAAACATCGACAACGGTTTCGGAGCGGGACATCTCGCAAGCAAAATAAACAGGATAGACTGTTGAAGATTTTTTTACTGCATCTCTGCTAAACACACCCTAAGAACGTTTGGTATTTCTGTATCTCTATGACCAATACCATATCCGGTTTTTAAAATTTTAAACGACAGTTTATCAGAAAATTCATCAGCTAATGCTGCAAGAATGGCTGCTCCTGTGGGTGTAGCCATTTCAAACGGCACGGCGCCTAATTTCATAGGCTTGCCTTTCATAATTTCGAGTGTAGCCGGCGCAGGAACAGGAAAACGTCCGTGAGCGCAATTGACAAAGCCCCCTCCCATCTCTACCGGAGAAGAAATTATACGGTCGGGCGCCAGATAGTCAATACAAATAGCAGCGCCAACGATGTCTACAATAGAATCGATTGCTCCCACTTCGTGAAAATGTACTTCTTCGAGCGACTTCCCGTGTATCTTAGCTTCAGCTTGAGCAATCAGCCTGAAAATATCCATACTCATTGATTTTACTTTTTCGGAAAAATCGCCGGAGCAAATAATTTTTTCAACATCGTTAAGATTACGGTCTCCGTCGTGGCTCTCGTGTTGATTACTGTCTTCGTTATTTTTGGAGAGTTCAGGAACAATATAATGTATAAGCCTGTTTAAAAATGAACCGTGATGGTGATGGTGGTGGTGGTGGTGGTGGTGGTGGTGACCGTGATGGTGGTGCCCATGGCTGTGACTGTGCGAATGGAGTTCGTTTGTTAGAAAAACATCTACTTTCGTTCCCGTTATTCCTCTACGTTGCTGCGTTGTAACTTTTATTTCATATCCTTCTACATTCAGTTTTTTCAACTCGCTGATAAGGAAGTCCGGACAAACGCCCAAATCTATCATAGCCCCAAGGTTCATGTCGCCGCTAATTCCGGCAAAACAATCGTAATATAATATTTTATTCATTTGTGATAATAGGTTTATTTTCCTTGCTGCCGCAAAAGTAATATTTTTTTTCGAAACCAGCAAAATATTTTTTTTAAGTTAAAAGCTACGTTTTCATAATTTCGGCAAATAAAAGTTTTTTTTTGTTTGCAAATTATTTTTTTTTTCAATAACTTTGCGGTTTATTTATTTTGATTAAAATGGCTAAAAAGCAGAATAAAGTAGACCCCTTTAAAGAGAAATTTTTGAAAATTTTCTGGGGAATTTCGGCAGGAATGTTCTTAATGGTCGCGTTGTTGTTTGCATTGATTGCTAATGGAAAGTTCGGGTATATGCCAACTTTCGAGAGTTTAGAAAACCCAAGAACAGATATAGCTGCAGAAATATTTTCGTCTGATGGCGTGTTGTTGGGAAACTATTTCTTGGAAGAAAATCGTAATCCGGTGACATATAACGACTTGCCGCCGCATTTGATAAATGCTCTGATAGCGCGCGAAGACCATCGTTTTGTAAAACATGCCGGTATTGATGGCATTGGACTAATGCGTGTTGCAATAAAAACAGTTATCTTGCGAAGAAAAGGCGAGGGCGGAGGAAGCACTATAACACAGCAATTGGCAAAACAACTTTTCAAACGTGATAACACAGTGTACAAGTGGAAATTAGTACAAAAGATGCACTTAGCAACCATTAAATTTCGCGAATGGGTAATTGCAGTTCGTTTAGAAAGGCAATTTACAAAACAGGAAATTGTTACCATGTATTTAAACGTTGTGCCCTTCCCCTACAACGCTTTTGGAGTTGAATCTGCATCGCGAACTTTTTTTGGAAAAAGTGTCAATGACCTGACAATTGAAGAAGGAGCAATGTTGGTTGGCATGTTGCAGCGTCCGAGTTTTTTCAATCCCCGCCGTCATCCGGAAAGAACGACTGTCAGACGCAACAGCGTACTCAACAAAATGGTAGAACATGGATTTCTAAGTCATGCAGCTTTCGATTCCATAAAGCAATTACCCATAGTTCTTAATTTCGAGAGACTTGACCATGAAGCCGGGCTTGCAACCTATTTTCGCGAATACCTGCGTATTATAATGACACGAAGAGAACCCGAACGCTCTCGATATTTAAATATTCAAACGTTTCGCGAAGATTCTATCCAATGGGCTAATAATCCACTTTTTGGATGGGTAAATAAAAATCTACGCGCAGATAAAAAACCTTACAGTCTTTATACCGATGGATTGAAGATACACACCACAATCCATTCGCGCATGCAACGATACGCTGAAGAAGCGATGCGCGAGCACATGAGCTTACATCAGGAAATATTTTTTGCCGAAAAAAGAGGACGCAGGTCAGCGCCATTTGAAGGCATTACGGACAGACAGGTCGAAGAAATAATGCTAAATGCTGTTAGACAATCCGACCGCTCTCGTATCATGCGCGCAAGAGGAGTTTCAGACGCCGACATACTTAAACGCTTTCGCGAGCCTGCCGAAATGACAATTTTTACATGGGCGGGCGATAAAGACACAATAATGACACCGTGGGATTCTATACTTCACTACAAGTCGCACCTTCGCTCAAGTATGATGGCTATGAATCCGCACACGGGCGAAGTGAAGGCATACGTTGGAGGTATAAACTTTAGACATTTTAAATTTGACGGCGTGACAGACCAAAAACGGCAAGTAGGCTCAACCTTCAAGCCCATACTTTACACCCTCGCATTTCAGGATAGAAGAGATTTAACCCCATGCTATAGAGTACTAAATCAAACCCAGTCATTTTTACTTCCCAACGATTCTGTTTGGGCTCCCAGAAGCGCCGGACGTAGCGAATTTCAAAATCAACCGGTTACTTTAAAATGGGGATTGGCGTCGTCAGAAAACAACATAACGGCTTGGCTTCTAAAACAGGTGTCGACGATTGCAGTTGTAGATATGGCGCGTAAGATGGGTATTACAAGTCACATTGATCCGGTACCTTCCATAGTACTCGGCACAGCAGACATATCGCTTGCCGAAATGACTGCCGCGTTTTCTGTGTTTCCAAACGGAGGCATTTACACCGAGCCAATGTTCGTTACACGCATAGAAGACAGTAACGGTAATTTGTTGCAACGTTTCAGTACGCACAAAGAAGAAGCTATTAGCGAACACACGGCTTACCTGATGACCAGCATGTTGCAAGACGTTGTAAGAGGAGGAACGGCTACCCGTTTGAGGCGTGATTACAATCTTTTGTATGATATGGGCGGAAAAACAGGCACAACACAAGGACACTCTGACGGTTGGTATATAGGAATAACTCCAGACTTGGTAGCGGGAGTGTGGGTTGGAGGAGAAGTACGAACAATACGTTTTCGCTCTATGGCACATGGACAGGGAGCATCAACGGCATTGCCCATATACGGATTGTTCATGAGAAAAGTATACGCAGACAGGACTATTAACCTTGAGAGAGGTCCTTTTGCACGTCCGGCAAACTTCAATATGAGCATATTAGACTGCACCGATGCAAATCTAAGTAGCGGCATAATATACGAAGAGTACTAAGAATAAGTTTTTTATTGAAAATACATTAAAACCGTGAAGCCATGATAAATCAAAGCATGCAGCAAAAGCTTTTTCAAAAGTTATCTCCGCAGCAGATTCAAATCGTTAAGTTGCTGGAGATACCCACTATGTTTTTGGATGAACGCATAAAATCTGAATTGGAAGAAAATCCACTATTAGAAGAAGGAACAAACAATATTGACGGAGAAATGTCAGATGCCGAACGCGACGATACAAACATGTCAATTGACGAATATCTAAACATGGACGATACGCCTCAGTACAAATTAAATGCAAAAAACTATGCAAAAGACGAGCAAAAAACAGAAATTCCGTTATCTGCCGGCAACAGTTTTCACGAACAATTAGAAACGCAATTGGGATTGCGAAACGTATCTGAAAGACAATATTTTCTCGTTAATTATCTAATTGGCTGCATCGACGACGATGGTTACCTGCGTCGCAAACTCGATGCAATTGCCGATGATTTAGCATTTTCGCAAGGTATAGAAACAAATAAAAAGGAATTAGAAACTGCTCTAAAAATAGTGCAGGAGTTTGACCCGCCGGGCGTAGGCGCAAGAAATCTTAAAGAATGTTTGATACTGCAATTGAAACAAAAAAAAGAAACATCAGAAATTGCATTGGCAATAAAAATTCTAAACAATTGTTTTAGTGAGTTTACTAAAAAACATTTCGACAAAATAATCATAAAAATGGCAGTTAGCGAAGATGAAATAAAAGGCGCTGTCTATGAAATTTTAAAACTTAATCCGAAGCCCGGCAGTTCTTTTCAATCAGACAAAGTTGCCGAACATATAATTCCGGACTTTATACTCGAATATAGAGACGGTGAAATGCAATTAGGACTAAACTCTCGCAATGTTCCCGATTTGCGAATTAGCAACGCATACAGCGATATGCTAGAATCATACAGTAAAAATAGACGTGAGAACAAACACAACAAAGACGCCGTAAATTTTGTAAAACAAAAACTTGATTCGGCAAAATGGTTTATTGACGCTATAAAACAAAGACAATCAACCATGATGACCACAATGAAAGCGATAATGCAACATCAACATGAATATTTTGACAGCTGGGGAGATGAGTTGTTGATGAAACCTATGATACTTAAAGATATAGAAGCGTTAACAGGGTTGGATATCTCAACTATTTCACGCGTGGCAAACAGCAAATACATTCAAACTCCTTTCGGAATTTTTCCGTTGAAATTTTTCTTTTCAGAAGGCTTACTTACCGAGTCAGGCGATGAAGTTTCGGCGCACGAAGTTAGAAAAATCGTAAAAGACTGCGTAGAAGGCGAATCAAAAAGAAGACCTCTTACAGACGATGAACTGTCTGATATTCTTCATAAAAAAGGCTATCTTATTGCCAGACGAACAGTAGCTAAATATCGTGAACAGCTAAATATTCCGGTAGCAAGAATGAGAAAAGAACTGTAAACGCTCTTGTTTGTGCAAACTATTGTTGCTGTAGAGTGTACGTTTCCATATCCTTATCGCCTCTTCCCGACACGGTCAATACAACTACATCCGATTTTTTAAATTTTATTTTTTTCAATGCTCCCAACGCGTGAGCGCTTTCCAATGCAGGAATAATACCTTCTAACCGGGTTAGCTCAAAAGCAGCTTCCAGCGCTTCATCATCGTTAATTGCCACAACGTTCACACGCTTAATGTCGGACAAGAAGGCATGTAGCGGACCAATGCCGGGATAGTCCAGTCCGGCAGATATAGAATACGGTTCTTCGATTTGTCCGTCTTCGTTTTGCATAACTAATGTTCGCGCTCCGTGAATAATCCCTGTTTTACCTAACTGTATCGTCGCTGCGCTCATGCCGGTATTAATGCCTTTACCGCCGGCTTCGGCTAAAACAATACAAACGCGGTTATCCTCAACGTAGTGGTAAATAGTTCCGGCTGCATTACTGCCTCCTCCAACACAAGCAAAAATATAGTCAGGATAGGCGCGTCCTTCTTTTTCTGCAAGTTGAACATGTATTTCTTCGCTGATAACGGACTGCAAACGCGCTACTAAATCCGGATATGGATGCGGTCCGACAGTTGAGCCAATGATGTAGAAAGTATTTTTGGGATTGCAGCACCAATCGCGAATTGCCTCGTTTGTAGCATCTTTCAGCGTCATATTTCCGGATTCAACAGGCACGACGGTCGCACCAAGCATTTTCATTTTTTGAACGTTTGAGTGTTGTCTTTCAACATCGGTTTTTCCCATGTATACAACGCAAGGCATGTTCATCAAAGCACAAACAGTAGCCGTTGCAACGCCATGTTGTCCGGCGCCTGTTTCAGCAATAATCCGCTTTTTAGACATATGTTTGGCAAGTAGAATTTGTCCCAGAACATTATTTATCTTATGAGAACCGGTATGGTTTAAGTCCTCACGCTTCAGATAAATGCGACAACCATACTTTTCGCTCAACCGTCCGGCAAGGTACAACGCCGACGGTCGTCCGGCATAATCGCGAAGATAGCAACGATATTCCGATTGAAACGTTTCGCTATTTAAAACAGTCAAATAAGTGTTCTGCAGTTCACTCACGCAACGATGTAATATCTCCGGAATGTAGGCTCCGCCATAATTTCCATAAAAACCTCTTTCGTTTGTCGTATACATTATATTATATTATTGATTATTTTTTTATGCAAAATTACATATTTTGGGACAATTTGCAAAAACATTTGAGCACATCCATTTTTAAAATTTCTCACAATGATAAATCAGTTCGGTGGAATCTAAGCCGTATTTCATGTTTTTTTCGTTGGAAAATTTTTTAACATAATCATCTACATTAACTTTAAATCCTGCGTTTTCTAATCTGTTACTATAGTCTAAACCATACAATCTTAAATGGTCATGTTGCCCAAACGCTCTTTGCCTTTCTTGAGGTGTTTTGATAGAATGGTCTTCGTGTGTCGTTTCTCGTGTGTAATCAACAGGAACCTGAAAAATTCCCCAGCCGTTTGGTTTCATCACACGAAACAATTCACGCATTGCCAATTTATCATCAAAAACATGTTCTAAAACATGATTGCAAATGATTACATCAACGGAGTTTTCGGCAAAAGGAATTGCCGTGACATCTATTTTTGAAACCTTGATTTTTCCGCCAAAAATATATTTTTCGGGAAATAAATCGCACGGAATGTAGTGGATATTAGGCGATTTTGAAAATTTTTCGTAAAATATCTTCTCAGGTGCAAAATGCAGCAATTTAATTTTTGCTTGTCCATCAAACCAATTGTATTTTTCTTCCATGTACAGCCACAATAGTCGCCCCCTTTCTGCAAGTTCACAATACTGGCATTTGGCGTTATGGCGCAAGGGGTTGCCGTATGAAGCAAAAATACGAAACGAAAAATTACAGGCTGGACATGTTACGTTAGAGCCTTCAAAACCTTTCATCCGCCTGCGTGATTTATAGTTTAGATACTTTCTTATCACAACATCAGGCAATAGTTTAAAAATTCTTTGTTTATACGTCATAGTGAAATTTATATGTTTTTATTATTTTAATTATCATCCATTAATTCTTTCAGGGTTGTTTTTTAAAAAATCTTTCCAGTTTTTTGCCGACGTTGAGGATATTTCATTTGATTTAGAATTTGATATTTTTTTTTGATAAAAATGACAAACAGCAACAGCAAGTCCGTCTGAAGCGTCGAGGTTTGCAGGCATTTCGGGTATAGCAAACATTTTTTGAAGCAACGCGGCGACCTGTTCTTTAGATGCGTTGCCCTGTCCGGTTATTGCTAATTTTATTTTTCTTGGGGCATATTCGTAAATGTCGAGCGAACGAGACAAGGCGGCTGCAATGGCAGTGCCTTGCGCTCTGCCAAGTTTGAGCATTGATTGAACGTTTTTTCCAAAAAATGGCGCTTCTACTGCTAATTCGGTAACATTAAAAGTATCTATAAGATTGACAACGCGTTCAAAAATATGTTTAAGTTTTGTGTACTGGTCGTTGTATTTGTGCAGTTCTAACACTCCAAGCGCCAACAATTCTGCCTTGTTTGCTGTTTTACCGGCAATCAATCCATAGCCGGTTATTATTGTTCCCGGGTCAATACCCAATATTATACGTTCGTTCATCACAACTGTGTTTATTATCAGTGCATTTCTAAAAATTCATTTAATTTTTTTATTGGCGTTTTGCATACTATTGCTTTGCCAATTTCGTTGAGCATAACGAAATGTATGTCGTCGCCCTCGCGTTTTTTGTCATTTTGCAGGAAATTTAAAAGAGCTTCAGGCTGTGCGTCTGTGGCTACGGGAAGTCCAAGCCGCAAAAGCAACTGCTTAAGTCGTTCGTAGCTGCTTTCTTTTAACCCTGCCGTATCAACCGACCGTCGTGCTGCAATCATCATACCAATACTCACGGCTTCTCCATGACTTATTCCTGTAAGTCCTTCGATTGCATGTCCAAAGGTGTGTCCGAAATTTAAAATACGACGTATGCCCTGTTCGCGTTCATCCATAGCAACAATTTCTGCTTTTATCTTCACGGATTCGACAACCAAATGTCTTATCACTTCAGGATTGCGCGCTACAGCTTTTTCGGCGTTTTGTTCTATATAGTCAAACAGTTCGGCGTTGCGAATCAAAGCAGCCTTAACTATTTCTGCAAAACCGGCAATAAATTCACGTTCGGGCAAGGTATTAAGCATTTTTGTATCGCATATTACAAATTGTGGTTGTGTGAACGTACCTATCATATTTTTGTAGCCAAACAAATTCAGTCCATTTTTGCCTCCAACGCTTGCGTCAACTTGCGACAAAAGCGTTGTAGAGACAAAGCCAAATGGTATTCCGCGCATGAAGGTAGAGGCAGCATATCCTGCTACATCACAGACTATGCCTCCGCCCACGGCAACTATAAAACTATTGCGGTCTGCCTTAAGTTTCAGCAACAATCGGTAGATACGTGAGGCAGATTTTAAGGTTTTTAGTCGCTCGTTTGCAGTAAAATTGATAACGGACGACCATTTGAGGAAAAAATCGCCATAGTTTTTCAATATGTTATCATCTGCAATGACAATTATTTGTTTGTTTTTGGGCAGATACTCAGCGAGATTAAGATAAGTCTCGCCTACAAATACTTGCGACTTTGCGTCGCCAATTTTCAATATTTCCATATTTTCAACGTACAATTAATATTTTTGCTACATGTGTTTTTGAGCCATCATCGTTTGTGCAGAATATAAAATATACTCCCGACGCCACTCTTCTTCCTTGTCGGTTTTGCTGGTTCCACACTGCCTGTCCGCCTAATGTGCGTGTGTGGTATACTAAATTTCCGGCTGTATCAGTTATTTTTACATCTGCGTCCTTGATCAGTCCGGTAATGGTTATTTCGCCGTGATAACCGGGGCGTACAGGGCTTGGAAATACGTAAACATGACCGAAATCTTCGCCGCTTGAAACGGCGTCGCCACGATAAGATACAATACCGTAGCGGGTTGCAAAAAATATCTCGCCGGTTTTGTCGTTAATAGCGATATCATGCACCCGATTTGACAATAGCGGACTGTTGTCTACTGTAAAATGTCGCGACTGTCCGCGATTATCTTCATCTATGAGGAACACTCCTGATGTTTCGGTGCCAAACCATTTTCTATTTGCGCCGTCAACAGCAACCGAAAGAATATTTTCTGTCCCCAGAACTGTAAACCAGTATCCGGGCTCGAAAGTTCCGGTACGCATCGGCGTAGAGCCTGTCAAACCGATACGTTGCAATACTGACGCAGGGTTTGAATA
>Ga0099364_10000652_pt1 | contig 59343 bp, 41 predicted proteins | sample TergutTh196P3_FD_73070 | JGI IMG/M metagenome (GOLD analysis project Ga0099364, IMG submission 73070) | Microcerotermes parvus P3 segment gut microbial communities from Pointe-Noire, Republic of the Congo - Th196 P3 | ecosystem: Host-associated > Arthropoda: Insects > Digestive system > Gut ... | reverse complement strand
ATGACATATACCGGTAACCACTATCTGAGCAAAGGCTATCGCGTCAACGCGGCGGTCAGCGATGATCCGCTTCGCGGCTTTATCGACGACACGGGTAATCCAATCCTCGTGCGGACAGAAGGTCCGGCAGTGGGGCTTGGGCATAGCTGCAATGTTTTGGGGCCGGATTTGAAATCGTATTACATTATTTATCATAACTTGAATCCAGATCAGTCAAGGGATTTGAACATTGACCGTATCTGCTGGGATAGAGATAACACACTTATACTCGGGCCGTCGCCCGAGCCGCAGCGCGCGCCTAAGCTCCCAGATTTTCAATCGTTCTGTGACTCTGCCGAATCGCTTGCGGAAATGGAAGTGATGGAGGGAACCGTATCGTTCAGCGACGGATATTTGCAAAGCGGGGAAGGCGCGTTTCTTTCTCTTGCGCGGTTTGAAACGGCGGACGACGCTGTTCTTGAGATTAATTTGAAGAGTCAGCCGCTTATGTGTGAGTCCTCTTGTTATGGCGCGGTGTTCGGTTGGCGGTCCGACGATGACTACTTCCGCGTTGCGTTTTACCGGGGCGGACGTGAAGCGGCGATCATACACTGCCATAAGGGCGGTGAAATTGTACTTATGAAAACATCCTTGCCTAAGGATTATGACGAGTGTTCGTTGCATTGTTTGCGGATTGGGATAAACAAGGGAAATATCAGCCTGTATATTGACGGCAGATACTGCGGCACAGCGGAAACAGATTATAGCTGCTCGGGCAGAGCGGGCGTTTTCTCCGAAAACGGGAGCATATCGGTGGGAGCGGTCACCATATCGCAAGGCTCGGAAAAGGACGAGGAAGAAGCGGCTATATCCGAATACACGCGCTTAAAAAGCAGAATTCACTGTGTTCCTCAAAGCTATAGTTTAGAGAGCTTCAATTCGGGGTCTGCCTATGAAAAGGTCGTTTTCGGCCATACCAGAGGCGATATGACGGCAGAGGCGTTTATCCGCGTGACCCCGACGGAGCCGGGCGGTATGGGAGGGCTGCTGTTGAGAGCGTCTGAGCTGTCCGACGGCGGCGAAGGCGGCGACCCCGTATTGGGCACTAATTTCTTTATCGGATACTTTGTGGGCCTGTGCGGTGACAAGCTGGTTTTGTCCAAGCACCGTTATGACGAGCAAATCCTTGGCAGTGTCGAGGGGAAATGGGATTTGCGGAAAGAGCATCGTATCCGCGTTGAAATGAAAGGAGGGTGCCTGAAAATATATGCGGACGACACGAAGCGCGCTTTAATTCAATACGAAGACACGGCGCAGATCACCTGCGGAAAGGTTGGAGTGCGAACAAAAGGAAGCATTATTCATGTGCGGGAATTAAGGGTTTCATAAATTAATAATGGAAGGTGAGGAATCGCAATGAAAAGAACTATCTCTTTAATTGTAGTCACAGCATTGATTTTATGTTTGTTTTCTATTCCGGCAAGCGCCAGCATTGCAAGCGGCGTGACCGTTTTCGGGAATCCACAGGATAACGGGTCATTTTATGAGCGGATAGTCAGGCTTGATAACGGCGACCTTTTGGCGACATGGATGCGCGCATTTCCGGTGTCTAACAATTTCATCGGAGGCATGAAGTCATTCTACTTTTACAGAAGCTCAGATGACGGAAGAACATGGCAGCATATAAGCACCTTAGATCCAAGTGATTTTCCGGGGTTGTCAAGAGATAAAATGGGCATGCATACGCTTTATGTTTTGCCTCAAGCATTGGGGGCGTTTCCTAAAGGTACATTGCTCTTTGCCGCCAACGACTGGGACGACACTCAACCTTATACCGTGCATATTTGGCGCAGCACAGATAATGGTATGACCTGGCAAAAGCACAGTGACATGGCGCCGCGTTCAGCCGGTGTCGGCGGCAGAGTATGGGAGCCGGAATTCGCGGTAAGCAGCGGCGGCCAGTTAATCTGCTATTACTCTGACGAGCGTCAGGACGGATACGACCAATGTATTTCCTATGAAACATCAAACGACGGCGGATTGACATGGAATAATTATACAATAATCATGGGGAAACATGTGCCCGGTTGGATAAGAGGGGTGACGCCTACAGCGTGGCGTCCCGGTATGCCTATTGTCAGACAAGCGAATAACGGTACATACTTCCTGTTTGTCGAACATATCGGCGTCATGCCGGACGGCAGTGACCGTCATGGCGTAATAAGTTTCAAAACATCGGCAGATGGACTTAATTGGGGCAATCCCGAAGACCCGGGGTCACTTATTACAGCGAACGGCACGGAGGCCAGACAGTGCCCCGCAGTGGCGTTCATGGACGACGGCAGCGGAAATGAACGGATATTTGTGCGTGGAATGGGTGACACATGCTCGCCAAGCCAATGCTTTACCAGCACAGATTACGGCCAAACATGGCAATTAATTGACGCTCCGCTTACGGCGGTTCGTAATGAAAACGTCGGCAGCAACTGGAGTTCCGCGTTTTTAGCGACTGATAACAAGCTGATTGAACTCAACAATTATTTCAACGGACAGTATAACGAGATTCGTTGCGGCACTGCGGTATTTCTGGGCGAGCAGATGATTGTTTCAGGCGCTGATTACAAATTAGTCAATGTTGCCAGCGGACAGTGTATGGACGACGCCGGCGGTTCCATGAGTTGGGGTAACCAAATGATTCTCTGGCATGACAATAATTTGAAAACGCAAAGCTGGCGGCTTGACAACACGAATGGCGGCTGGTATAAATTGACATGTAATTTCAGCAATTTAGTTTTGGATAACCAAAACGGATCGACAGCGCCGGGAAGCCCTGTCCAGCAGTGGGAGGACAACGGGGCGCCCGCTCAGAAATGGCAGTTCATACCCGAAGGCAACGGTATCTTTAGAATTTTGAATCAAGCCGGCGGGACATACATTGATACGCTAAACCAAGATATACTTCCGGGTACTCCTCTGGTTTTGAACAGCGGAAACAACAGCATGACTCAGCGTTGGAAGCTGGAACGAATCTATGAGATCGCGCGGTTTGAATCCTTCAATATTCACGGGACATACATCAGGCACAGAGGCGCGAACACCGTGATAATTGATTCGCAGTTTACAACGCTTCCGCTTGAGGATTCTCAATGGAGGGTTGTACCCGGGCTGGCGGACCCCAACCACATTTCTCTTGAATCTATAAATATGCCGGGGTATTATTTACGTCATTTCAACGGAAATGTAGTTCTTTCGACCGATAACGGAACCACGGTCTTTAAGCAGGATGCTACATGGCGTTTACGGCCCGGGCTGGCTAACGCGTCGCTGTATTCATTGGAAACATTTAATTTCAACGACATCTATATAAGACACTTTAACGGCAATATTATTATTTCCGCGGCGAACACAAGCATAGAACGCGCGGACGCCACATTCCATATGGTCATGCAATAATTATTTATCTTCAGGAGGGTAAAATGAAGAACATACCAAGATCCGAATATCCAAGACCTATCTTTTCCCGTGAAAACTGGATGAGCCTTAACGGCGAATGGGAGTTCAGTTTTGACCACGCTGAATTTGACAAACGAATCACCGTCCCATTTGCCTATCAAACGCGTTTATCCGGAATCAACATACAGGAGTTCCATGAGGTTGTCTGGTATAGACGGAATTTTACCCTCCCTGAAAATATGCTCGGGAAAAAGATCATACTACACTTCGGCGCTGTGGATTATCATTGCGTGATATGGCTTAACGGCCAAATAGTTGATCGCCATTCCGGCGGACAGCTTGGGTTCTCCGTAGATATTACCGAGTTTGTGCGGCATGAGAGCGAAAACACAGTTTGCCTTAAGGTGACGGACGACCCGCGTGACCTGGAGATCCCGAGGGGGAAACAATACTGGAAAGAACGCCCGGAGAGTATATTTTACACGCCGGTCACGGGGATATGGCAAAGCGTGTGGCTTGAAGCGGTCAATGAATACCATATACAGAGAGTTTTCATAACGCCCTTGTATGACGAACATTCTATACAGTTTGAATACGAGCTGAGCGATGCCTGTGAGGGCGAGCTGGAAACAATTATAGATTTCCGGGGGATTAACGTGTCCGTTACTAAAATTTCCGCAAACAGCGCAAAAGGAAAGTTTTCGGTCCTTATTCAGGAAACAGCATTAGGGGCATGGAATTTTACGGAAGACATTGCGTGGTCGCCGGAAAACCCGCGTCTTTTCGATGTGACATTCAGACTGCGCTCCGGCGCGGGAACAGAAGATGAGGTGACCTCTTATTTCGGCATGAGAAAAATATCCGTTCATAACGGTAAAATCATGCTCAACAACAGACCATATTACCAGAAATTGATTTTAGATCAAGGTTACTGGGAGGACTCGTTGCTAACCGCGCCTGATGACGACGCTTTTATTAAGGATATTATGCTGGTAAAGCAAATGGGATTTAACGGCGTCCGCAAGCATCAAAAAGTGGAGGACCCCCGCTTTCTGTTTCATGCCGACCGCCTTGGGCTGCTTGTATGGGGCGAGATCGGGTCCGGATATATCTATTCCCGCAAATATGCCGCCGCGCTTATGGCAGAGTGGAACAGCGTTATTTTAAGGGACTATAATCATCCGTGTATTGTGGCATGGACCCCCATAAACGAGAGCTGGGGCGTAGCGGACATAGCTTGCAGTGAAGAGCAGCAGGCCTTTGTCAAAGCGATTTACTACTATACAAAATCGCAGGATAAAACCCGTATCGTTATAGATAACGACGGTTGGGAGCATGTATGCGGGGATGTCCTTACGATCCATGATTATGAATCCGACCAAAATGTTTTGGACGAGCGCTATCACACGGTCAAAGATCTGCATAATTCCATGCCGGCCGGCCGGCCGCTGACGGTAAATGGTTACGACTGTAGTAAAAAGCCCGTTATTATAAGTGAATTTGGCGGTATTTCGTTTTCCAAAACGCCGGATTCAGGCTGGGGCTATTGCCTTGTTGATAACGAAGCAGCCTTTCTTGAAAAGTATCGGGTAATCGTCTTAACTATATTAAAGCAAAAAGAGATTCAGGGCTTTTGCTATACTCAACTGGCTGATGTGGAACAGGAAACAAACGGGTTGGTGACATATGGCAGAATACCTAAGGTCGATCTCGAATTGATTCGTGAAATAAATTGCGGCGTCAATAAATAAAAGACAGCAATATGTTTTGCGCGTAATCACCGAATTTTTCGCCGAAGATATTGAAACCGCCCTGATATGCCGCGGTTTCTTTATTTCCTATGCGGAGTGTTATGACCGGGCTCCTTGTCAAATGTAAATCTTTGATACAGGTCAAGGTTGCTGACTGAGAGTTTAGCATAGTGCCCTCATCCGTTATCTCAATCGTAATTAACCACCCATATTGGGTCGAGCCGTTCTCCCACCACGCAGGGTTTAGCCTTCCCCTTCTGCTTCCGAAGTCGCCGGGAGATTGCCATGTGGCACATTCAATACCGTTTATCCAAACCGTAATATCCGACTTCCAGTTTTCCCTGTAGTTCGGCGCTTCCGAACACGCCTCAAAAGAGAGGTTCATTCTTTTTAAGGCAACTCCGTGATCTAACAAATGAGGGAACTTGTATTCAACATACCCACGCGAACTCCAGACCAGTTGAGCTTTGAATCTGTCCGGCAGGAAAAAATCGGACGGCCTGTCCTCATACCCTATTATACCTGTTTCTCCCGCTATTCCGCAGGTCGGGAACACGGAGCATCCGGTATACGCGCCAACCGGCATTGAAATGGTCTTTATCTGCTCTATATCATGCGGCATACCGGCAAGCTGGATGGTCAGCATATCGTTTTTTCTGCTGCAGAGCTTTTTTGACCCTCTTATCCCCGGCCGCCATTCTGTGTTTATCAGCTCGGCATCCTCTAACATTCTGATATGCAACGCAGCGCTTGAAGGCGGGATGTCGAGCTTTTGGGCTATCTCGCCAACATATAAGCTGTTATAGTACAGCAGCTTTAAGATCGAGATTCGGGTTGGGGAGGACAGCGCTTTGCCCACATCGCAAAGAAGATTTTCGTTCTCGGTATTAATTTCAAGAATTTTAGCCATACTCTCTCCTCACACTGCCGCGGCATATACTGCCGCTTATTTCATTCATAAATAAATGCGCTGTATTCGTTCGCCGCCGCTGTCGCAGACGGGAAAGAGCAAACAATACAGCGCACAATCATTATAGCATAATTCTGAGCGGATTTCAAAAAACATTAATTGAGTTACGAAATATTATAATTACTGCGTTTTTTTCGGCAATAACAAAGAATCCCCGGGCTTTACGCCCGAAGGATTCTTGTTTGGCGGAGATAAAAGGGAGGCATAAGCGTCGCCCAAGGCTTTCAGGCGCTGTGAGTTTCAGACTTTTCGGCTTTAGTATGGGGCAGCAGACGGTTATCTTCTCCTATACGCAGCGCCGAAGCGTACGCGATTTCCCAGACATATCCGTCCGGGTCGAGGATATATCCTGAATATCCGTCGTTGCCGTCCCAGTCCTTCCAAACAGGTTTTTGCTGGATAACGGCGCCGGCCTCTACAGCGCGGGTAAAAATCGCGTTTACTTCCTCAGCCGAAGCGCCGTTAATAGCCATGGTAAAGCCATTGTAACGCTGCTTGGGGTCTACCGGCAAACCAATGTCGTTCGCCAAAAAATCATAAGGCACCAGCCCGATCGCTATATTGCTGCTCAGCACATACGTACAGGCCCCGTCTGAATCAGGGGAGCGCTCCCAGCCTAACGCTTCATAAAAAGTGACCGAGCGGGCGACATCCTGTACGCCCAAAGTAAACATGGACACGCTTTTCGCGGTGACGCCGTACAGATTACACATATTTTTTCCTCCTAACTATTATAGATGAAAATCAGTGCCGACGGGACACGGGCTTATCAACAAGCCGCCTTGAAGAGCCGGATCATGTCCTGCATGGCGGGCAGGTCTTCCTGCAGTTTAAGAATAGCGCTCCCTACAAACACTCCGTCCGCGCCTGACTTCTTTGCCATTTCCACGTCGGCCGGACTATGGATGCCCACACCGCAGTAAATTGGACGATCAATTCCCTGTGCCCGCAGGTGGGCAATACAGTCCTTCAGCGTAGGGAAAGCCGAGGATACCTGTCCTTTGTCAGGCTTGCCCTGCATATAGACAAAGCTGTTTGAAGCCTTAGCCGAGGCGATTTGATCGGCGGGCATATGAAACTGTACATAGCAGCTTACTCGAATACCGGCGGCGATCAATCGGTTCTTCACGGTGTCGTCCCGTAATCCCACAAGTATCATGTCCGTAAAGTCATTTCCCCGGCAAAAGCTGATAAAAGCCTCGCAGCCTATCTCGAGCACGGTGGCTTCATAAGCCAAAAGAATAAACCGAGTGGATGGCAGACCGCGTTTAATGCCGGCCATGGCGGCCATATAACGGTTATAGTCGCCGCAGACCTCCAAGGCTTTGGCCATCCGGTCCGCCAGATAGGGGCTTTCAAGATAGGGCTCACGGGCAGGAAAGTCAATCTCAATGATGTCGCACCCTGCGTCCACATAATTACGTGCCATTTGCTTACTGCTTTCGATCGACGGGTAACCGTTGGATAAATAACAGATCAGATCCATGCCGTTCGCCTCACTTTCCATAGTAAACGCGCCGGAACAGGGTTTCCATACCGGTCTTGTCGGGTATGACGGGATTGGTTTTTGTGCAGCCGTCGTCCAATGCCAATTGTGCCATTTCGGGGACACGGGCCATGTAGTCTGCCTCTTCATTCAACATATCGCCCAGAGCGGCGGGGAGGGCAAACTGCCCGTTGAGTTCGCGGACCATATCGGCGACGGGCCTGTCAAATGCTTCGGAAACATCGTCATATAGCGCTTTTGCCCGTGGGTCGGTGCTGTTATACTCGATGATATAGGGTAAAATGACTGCGTTGGCCAGCCCGTGGGACATCTGGAACCGTCCGCCAACAACATGGGCCATGCTGTGGACAATGCCGAGAGAAACATTCGTGAACGCCATGCCGGCTATCATAGATGCATTAAGCATTCTATCCCGCGCTTTCATATCGGTTCCGTCGGCAAACGCCCTCGGCAGATATCGGGCTATATCGGCGATTGCGCGTCGGACAAGGGTATCGGAAACATAATTGGCCCGTTTGCTCACCAACGCTTCAAGGGCGTGGGTCATGGCGTCCATACCTGTTTCGGCTGTAATGCGGGGCGGCATTGAAGCCGTGACCCACGGGTCACACAGGGCTATATCTGGCATCATTTCCATATTGCCCAGCCCGTGTTTGACACCTGCTTCATCCGAGATGACAAAGGAACGGGAAACCTCGCTGGCAGAACCCGCTGTCGATGGGATACAGCACAGCCGCGCTTTGCCCCGCAGCGCGGGGAATGGTGAAGCTGTCAGCAGATCGTTTAACGCTGTGAGTTCCGGATGCTCATAAAACACCCACATAGCCTTGGCGGCGTCCATCGGGCTGCCCCCGCCCAGCGCCACGATGAGGTCGGGTCTGAATGATTTCATGGCTTCGGCGCCTACGCGTACCGTTGAAAAAGACGGGTTTGGTTCCACGCCGCGGAACACTTCGATTCCGGCTCCCGCTTCACGCAGGAAGCCAATCACCCTCGGGAGAACGCCGTTTTTTTCCATGCTGACACCGCCGGTCACGATAAAAGCGCGCTTTGCGGGAATTTCTTTCAAGTAAGCGAGGCACCCCTCACCGAACAGAAGTTGGCTGCCTGCCAGTTTCATTGGCCGCATCATATGCACATCACTCCGTTAACTGAGGACAGCTGCGGTCAGCCCCGTAAGCCGTCCAATAATTCTTTGACCAGCTTGCCTGAAATAGGGTTGCTCAGCACACCCCCTTCCTTGAGGCTGGAGCCGATGATGGCTCCGTCGGCGATGGCGAGCTGTTCTTTAATGTTGCGGACGTTTACGCCGCTGCCGGCGATGACAGGTAATTTCGTAACCTTTTTGGCCCGCTTGACCAGTTCGAGCGGCGTTTCGGTCCCGATGGATGAGCCGGTGACGATGATACCGTCGGCACCGCAATCTGTCGCGTTTTTTGCCGATTGTTCAATGGTAACATGGGGAAGAAGCATATTGGTGTGCTTCACCTGAATATCGGCCAGCACGAGGATGCCGCCGAGCCCCATTGTTTTTCTATAGAGCATACAATCGCGGGCACAGGGCCGGATGATGCCGCCGTAAAACTCCACGGTGTCAACAAATACAGGAATCCGTACAAACTGACAGCCTGTTGCGCAGGCAATCGCCAGCGAGGCTTCATAGTCGCAGAAAGCGGCGTCGATTCCCACCGGAATCGAAACGGTTTCCCGCACCTTCTGCGCCGCGACCGTCAGGGCCGTACGCTGGATGCAATCCAACGTTACGGCGAAGGGCCCGTCGCCCATGTTTTCAACAATTAGAGCGTCAACACCGCTGTCTTCAAGGGTTTTGGCATCTAAAACCGCCTGATTGTAAATCGCCGTAAGGTCGCCGGCATAATCGGCCGTACCCGGCAGGGGAAGGCAGTGGACCATCCCTATGACAAACTGCCGGCCAACACTGAAAAGATTTTTCAAATCCATGATAACTCACTCCAATATGTCAAAATGCGGACACAATTTCAAAACAATTGTGTTTCGCTATTTATTACGCCGGGCATACCGCCACATGCCTTCAAGGGCTATCCGGCAGAGGAGATCTTCCGCGCCGATCCGCTCCTGCTCCGGCAGCGTCTTTTTGAGATTTTCCAGCACCGTAACGACTGTTAGTACAGCGGTTTTCACACCCATCAGGCGGCCCGCGACCAGCATACAAGACGATTCCATGTCAACCCCTGAAACGCGCAGTGCCCGAAGCTCATCGAACACCGGCTTCATTTCGAGTCCGCGCTCTCTGGAAAAACGGGAATCGTGCATATGAGTGTAAAACCCGTCCATGGTGCAGGAAATGCCGTTCAGGCTGCGGCGCCCATGGTCGGCCACGGTTTGGTTGAGGATATTGAGCATTTCAAGATCGGCCACGGCGGGATAACCCTCCTCGGCATAAGTCTTGCTTGTAGATTCCCGCCGCATGGACCCGAGAGGAACGATGAAATGTCCCAGCATGTCATCGTCCAGCGCCATAACCGTACCCATGCGCAAAGCGGCTTCCATGCCGCACTCATACATTTCTTCCATGGCAATGGCGGCCCCGGGCGCGCCGATGCCCGTGGAGGTCACGGTTATTCGTTCGCCTTTGTAATAACCTGTACAGGTGTTGTATTCGCGCATAAACGCGACATCCTGCGGATTTTCCAGATAATTCTTGACGATATTTACCCGCCAGGGATCTCCTGAAAAAAGCACATATTTGCTCACGGTATCAGGCGTACCGCCCATATATAATGTTCCCACGGGGTTCACCCTCCTTGCAATTGATTATCGAACCATGTGTATCGGGCCGTCAGAGCCGCCTCGTCCGGCGCCCCGGCGCAACAGCCCTCCCGCTCAATGATAAACGAAGCGAGCACGGTACCCAGCAAAGCACATTCCCTCGGCGGTCGGCCGTTCAGATAACCATAGAGAAAGCCGGAAACATACCCGTCGCCCGACCCCGTTGTGTCAACGGGCGGGCCGAGGTCACAGGCCGGAATATGGATGCGCCTCAAAACGCCCCCTTCGCGGTAATAACAACGGCTGCCCTCTCTGCCCAGCGTGGTGACAAGATATTCGGCCCGCCCGTTGTCAACCAGATTTTCCATACTCTCGCCAAACATGCTCTCTATGGCCTCGCGCTCGATCTCGTTAGAGAAAATGATGCGGCAATAATGAAGCAGCTCGTGAAGAAAGCCACGGGGAAAAGCATCGGCGTCCCCTTTCGCGCTGAATACCAGAGGAAGCCCGTGTTTTTTACATTGGTCAAAAAACATCTCGTTGTCGGGACATGAGCCCACCGTCATAATAGCAAGACGTGAGCCTTCAAACCACGCGTCGGTCATGGGGCGGGCGAAAGCTCCGTTCATGGCGCCGGGGTAGAACAGAGTGGTGTGCCGCCCCTCGCCATCCTGCAAGAGATAGCACAGAGAGGTGCGCTCTTCGGGCATGACAGAGAGAGCGTCCAGAGGAATACCGGCCTCCCAGAGAAACGACCTGAAGCCGATGTCATCCCAGTCGCCGCCTACCCGCATAACAGGCAAGGCTTTCCGCCCCAACCGGCAGAGATTGTGTGCGATATTGACCGAACAGCCCCCGTATTGGATGTCGGCGCTTGTCTTGTTCGCCACCAGCGATGTAAAGCCCGTCCGGATCGGTGTTTTGAGTTTGATTATGCGGTCCATGCTGACATAGCCGCTGGCGATAACATCCCAATGTTTACCGGAAATCACAGGAATCCCTCCTTTATACTTGCGAATAATTCCCGCGTTGTCATGACTCGGCCGAAGTATTTGCGTATATCGTCCAGATGGACGGCGTTGACCTCCTGTGAATCGGTAGCCACACAGTCGCTGAGGACAATAATGTTATAACAGTTGTAGTAAGCGTCGTGAACCGTAGCCCTGATGCAGCAATTTGTTTTCGTACCGGCAATCACAATGTTTTCCACACCGTGTTCCCGCAGCACAAGGTCAAGATCGGTGCCGTAAAAGGCGCTGTACCGCCTTTTGGCAATAATGTAATCGTTATCCTCGACCGGCATTGACGGGTCAAGTTCTTCGCCTCCGCTTCCCTCTATGCAGTTCGGCCGCATAGCGAGCAGATTTTTGTCGTATTTGTCCCTGCGGTAGCAATGCCGCATGAAAATGATCAGAAATCCGGCGGACCGGCACTCGGCGACAGCTTCGGCAATACGCGGCAGGATGTCACTGACAGGCGGATAGTAAACCAGTCCGGCCGGATCGGTAAAATCCTTTACCATGTCCACAACGACAAGGGCGTTTTTATACATAGTCCTCGCCTCCTTATACAAACGCGCCGCGGGTATGGCTCTTGCGGCGCTTGATAACAGACACAACGGTGAGAACAATTGTCATTACTGCATAAGGTATTATCTCAAAGACAATCTTCATTGAGCCTGAGCCCATGCCGAAGCTGGTAGACAACGCGCGGGCCAAACCAAACAGGATGGCATACAGCGCGGACGGGACCGGCGCGCCGCGCCCGCAGTAAATAGCGGCAATTGCGATGAAACCGCGTCCGGCAGTCATATTATTGGTGTAGACGGCCAGACGCTCAAGCGCCAGATTGGTTCCGGCCAGCGCGCAGCAAACCGAGCCGATAAGCACCGCAGCGACCTTATAACGGTTGGTCTTGAGCCCCAGACTGACAGCCGCGTCCTCGTTCTCGCCGATGACTCTGATATGTACGCCAAAGCGGGTGCGGTACATAAGCACCGACATAACGGCAATCAGCAGGAACGCCGCATACACCGCGGGCGGATGCCCGCTCACAACAGAACCGAGAACCGGAACGTTTTCTATAAAGGGTATGTTGAGCTTTAGGGCGTTTACATTGAGCCACTGCAGCGCAATATTGGGTACGGCCATAACGCGCAGTACGAATCCGGCAACGGCCGGTACCAGCATATTAATCGCCAGACCGATGATGATTATGTTGCCCTTGCGGTACACGCCCATGAAGGAGAAGACGCCTCCCAGCAATAAGCTGGCGGCGACAGCGGCCAGATACGCCAGCGGCAGATTATTGGTCAATCCGGCTGTCAGAAGCGAAACGAACGCGCCGGCCATCATCATCCCCTCAAGGGATATATTGAGTACATTGGCCTTATAAGCGAAGATGCCGCCGAGTACACACAGCAGAATAGGCACAGCATTGTTTACCGTGTTGTAGAGAATATTTTCAAGCATCCCGCGACACCTCCCCGTGATCGGTTTTATTGCGACTCAGCCGTCCGCCCAATTTGGAAAAGATTCCATATCTCTCATCAAAGAAACGGACGGCCAGAAACAAAATGATCAAACTCTGAATAACCGCCACGATTTCGTTGGGCACATCGGTATACATACTTATATTGTCGGCGCCGGTAGTCAGCATACTGTAGAATATCCCGGCAATCAGTATGCCCACCGGCGAATGGCGTCCCAACAAAGCAATGAGCATACCGTCCCAGCCAATGCCGGGAGAACCCGAAAAATCGAGGGTATAGCGAAACTTCTCGGCAAGCATATGCCCGGTACCGGCGATTCCGGCCAGTGCGCCGCTGATGAGCATGATTATAATAATTGTACGGCGGGTACGCAGGCCGGTAGCCTCGGCAAAAGACGGATTCCTGCCGATTGCGTTCAATGCGTATCCCAGCTTGGTTTTCTTTAGTATAAACGCCATTATGCCGAACAGCGCAAGGGCCGCGAATACGAATGGGGTGAAACGCGTAGACCCCATCCGGTTGAACATGGCGCCGCTCTGTACGAGAGGCGTGCAGACATACCCTGAACCGTGATCCCGAAACGGGCCGGTGGAGAGAAACTCCAAAACCTTGAGCATTGCGTAGTTTAGCGTGAGTGTAACCACCATTTCGTCCACATGAAAGTAAGCTCGCAGCAGCGCGGGCAAAAACGCGAACAGCATACCGCACAAAGCGCCTATCCCGAAGCAAACCAATTTGAGCAGCACCGGATCCATATCATTTATGTAAAAACCGGCAAGACCGGCCGCGAAACCGCCGAAGACAAGCTGTCCCTCCACACCCATGTTGAAAATGTTGGCTTTGAATGTAATGGAGATCGCCAATCCGGCCAGCAACATAGGAGCCGCGATATGCAGGGTTCGGGTAATGCCGTTGGCACTGAACAAACTACGCCGGATCATCTGCCAGTAAGTAACAAGTGGATTGTCCCCGATGATCAGAATGATGACGGCGCCGACCAGAAACGCCAGCAGTACAGGCAGAATCGAATTAAAGATCTTGGCGCCCATGCGGCGTCCCGCGTTATGACTGATCATGCCGTTTCCTCCCCGTCCCGATGAGCGCCGGCCATCAGAAGCCCTATGGCCTGAGCCGAAGTTTTTTGAGGATCAACTTCGCCGACAATCTCGCCCTTGTACATGATACCCACCCGATCGGACAAGCTCATGATCTCACTCAATTCACTGGAAATAAGCAGCACGGCGTTGCCGGCATCGCGGAAATCGAGAAGCTGACGATGGATAAACTCGATGGAGCCGACATCAACGCCGCGGGTAGGCTGGCAGGCAATAATAAGCCTGGGGCTGCTTTCAAATTCCCGCGCGATAATAATCTTCTGGGCATTCCCGCCCGAAAGCTGTGAAACATTTCCCGCTTCGTCGGCCGCGCGGATGTCGTATTTTTCAATATAATCCTTACACCGTTTTTGCAGACCGTGTTTTTTCAATACGCCGAAACGGCAGACATCAGAGGAGTCCATGTATCCGGCGGCGCAGTTTTCAGCCAGCGTCATGTCGCGGCAGAGGCCGTGCATATAACGGTCCTCGGGGACAATACCGATACGCTTTTTTCTAAGCTGGTCGGGCCACAAGCCGGTGATATCCTCACCGCAGATGGCAACCGTGCCCTGTGTTACCGTCATAAGTCCCGTAAGCGCCTTGACAAGCTCGCTCTGGCCGTTTCCCTCTACGCCGGCTATGCCGTATATCTCCCCGGCGCAGACATCGAAGCTGACACCCCTCAGAACCTCCTTGCCGGATCCACCGATTGTGCGCAGGCCGCGCACACTGTAAACGGGCACGGTGCCGCAGGCGCCGCCAGCGCCGGAGACTGTCAGCACCACATCGCGCCCCACCATCATCTGCGCCAGTTCGCGTTCGTTCGTTTCGGCGGTTTTAGCCTCGCCCACGACCCGCCCTTTGCGGATAACGGTGACAGAGTCGCTCAGGGCCATGACCTCATGCAGTTTGTGAGTAATAACTATAATCGTCTTGCCTTGACTGCGCAGTTCCTTGAGGTTTTCGATCAGCCGATCCACCTCTTGAGGCGTGAGTACGCTGGTTGGTTCGTCGAGGATCAGGATACGCACATCGCGGTAGAGCATTTTGAGGATTTCAAGCTGCTGGCACATACCCACCGAAAGGTTGGCTACTCTCTCAAGGGGATCAAGCTGAAACCGGTATTGCCCGATCAAAGCCCTGACCTTATCTATCTCGGCGGCGGTGTCGATGAAAGGAGTGGGGAAACGGCCCCATTTTTTACGAATCTCGGCCCCCAGCAAAATGTTCTCATAAACCGTCAGGCTAGGTATCAGCTTGAAATGCTGATGCACCATACCGATACCGTGGTCAATGGCGTCAAGAGGGCTGTGGAACCGCACCTCCCGCTCGTCAATCAATATCCGGCCGGACGTGGGGTACAGCGCGCCGTAAAGCATATTCATCAACGTGGTTTTTCCCGCGCCATTTTCCCCGACAATACACTTGATTTCCTGTTTCTCGACAGAAAAACTGATGCTATCATTGGCGGTAAAACTGTCGAACTTCTTGGTCAGACCAACCGTACGGATCACACTCATACAAACTCAGCTCCCGTCGGCTTTAAGAAAATCCGTCCGCGCTGCCTATGCAAGGCGGGCGGATTTTCAGGAGCGCTATCTTGTGCGGACGCGGGGGCAGGTGCCCGGATCGAAAGGTTCTCCGATTTGGGCGTTGACAACCCTTATCTCGCCGCTCTTGATTTTGTCCGCCTGTATGTTGACTTTGGATTTTATATCGTCAAACAAATCTTTGTCAGCCACATGACCGCTGATAACAGACATATCGGTAATGCCAGTGGCGCCTGATTTAATGTCGTAATTCAAGAGATTGTCCATTTCCTTTAACCTGCCTTCGGCAAAGGCGCGGATTATCGCGTCGGTCGGTACGCCGGTTGTTTTAAGGACGCTGGTGATGACATGGCCGGGATGTGTGTGATCAAGATCAGCGTCGGTTTGGATAGCCAAGCGACCATCCTCCTTGGCGCGGGCCGTAATACCGTCGCCCACGTTGCCGCAGTCGGCGAACACGATGTTCGCGCCGCTGTTATACATGGCCTGCGTCATTTGGTTGCCCAGCGCCGTGTCGCTGAAACCCGCGTCGTATCTGGCATAGTAGTCATACTCAACGCCGTACTCCTCTGCCGCCGCCTGAATACCCATCATATAGCCATAGGAGTAAACGCGGATACCGGCCGAATCGGTGCCTCCGATGAAGCCGATGCCGCGATGCTGAGAGAGGGGCGCCAGCTTATATCCGACGGGAAATAGCTTTTCATGATTTTCGTTCACATGGACCGCCAAATAACCGGCCAGATATGAGGCCTCATTTACATTAAACATGACGGCATAGACATTTTTGAATTTGGTGTTTCCGTTCTCGTCTACGTTGGGATTGTCGTTATAAATGACAAACGTGGTATTCGGATACTGTTCGGCGAGAGGTTTGTCTCCGCCTACGCCTCGGACAAGCGCGTCAAAGTCGTATTCAAGATTGAATATAAGGTCGAAACCGTCCTGAGCCAGTGTTTCGATCGCCTGACCGATACTGCCGGCCGGCTCGATGATGCGGTACTCAAACCCCAATTCGTTATGGGCTGCCTTTATAGCATCGACAGCCGACTTGTTATAGCCGTTGTCGTTCTGACCGGAAGCGCTGCACACAAAGCCCACCTTGAACGTGCCGCCGCTTTCCTCTTTGCCGCTGCAACCCGCCAGCGCGACCGCCAGCAAAGCGGCGGCAAGCAGCAAACAGGCCAGTTTGTGAAACCATTTATGCTTGAACATTGGTTACCACCCCTTAAAATTATTTAGTAAAACGGCTAATCGCCGACTTGGTTGATACAGAACTTAAATCTGTCACTGCGGTAATGACATTTGAATGTTTCGATGGGAACCTCTTTATCCTGAACGATACCGTAAGTTACGCATTGGAAGAAGAGCAGGGGTATGGCGGCCCCTACCTGCAGGTAACGGCAAATCTCGTCGGCGGCGATAACGGCCTCCATAGTCCGTTCGGCCCGTGTGATCTTAACCCCGTATTTGTCTTTCAGCACACTGTAAAGAGAATCCCGGCTGAAATCATAGAGTTCGATACCGGGCAGATACTTATGCGGTAAGTAAGCAGTGGTGTGGTTGAGAGGGACGCCGTCGGCGTAGTAGATGCGGGCGAGCCGGAACACCATATCGTTCTCGAACAGATGGAGATGACGGCGGCGTTTTTTATCGGGGACGATGATGTCATTGACTAGAACCTTGCGGCTGGGAGTCATGCCCTGACGGATCACATCCTCTGTGCAGCTGGTAATTGCAATTAAATCCTGCCTTCTTTGACCTCCTTTCACAAATGTGCCTTTCCCTTGAACCTTGTACAGGCAGCCATCTTTTTCCAGTTCGTCGATAGCTTTGCGCACCGTGATGCGGCTGACACCGTACTGGTCCATAAGTTCCCGCTCGCTGGGCAGCAGGTCACCCGGCGCCAAATCATCGTTGTCGAGCTTTTCCAACAGAGAACGTTTCAATAAAAAATACTTCGGAGGGCTGTAGCTTGCCATCCCGTCACTCCCAATTCATTTTCATTAGATATATTATGATGTCATGTCGTCATGACCAGTTGTTCATCTATATATTATCTGTGTTCGCAGCAAATGTCAATTGTCGTAAAGCATAATTTTCATGAATATTATATGGCCATTTTAGTCATTATACACAATGCACAGGTTCAGCATGGAGTATTTGGGGGTTTTGATGATTTCTGTCAGCTTCTTACTGTAATCACCCTCGTCCAGCTCAGGGCATCCAATGAGAGTGATTTTGCTCCGCATAAACCCTTAAACGGATTACCTTTGTGCGGAGCGCAGCGCGTTATCGCATGAATTGGCCAAGATGAGGAAAGACGGCTTAATTGAGTACGGAAAGAACAGTTACTGCCGTCCTTTACCATTGCCATGCTTTGAAATTAATATTCTTTTATTCTAGAATGCGCAACCTATCTCGTAATAATTTGCTTTGCGCTTGCTGACTTTTTCGCCGTTGCTGCTTGCCACAGTTCTATGGTTCCCACGACATTCAGCACATTGATTTCAGTTTTTTGTGTATACAGCGTTGGCGTTTCACCGTTGATTGAAACATAGGTGTCGGCCTTAATCTTAATTATTGCTGTTGCTGGTGTTTTCACTGATCCATCCTTGTTTTTCTTTTCATCCTTTGCATTAACCTTATAATTCGGCTTTTTTTGTTCGCCAGTTACACTTATTTTCTTAGCCTTTCCAGCCGCCGTATATCCCGAATCACTTGGTATTGGTGCTGTTCGAATAAAATATGCTGTCTTTTCAGTCTTTGCACCCGTCAACGCTTTTACGGATATACCATTCGCCGCTCCGGTGAAGAATTGCCCGTAACCATTCGCGTCAACTGTCTTGTTTAATGCGAGCCCAATCTGTATATCAGTTTTGACCGCCGTTGTACCGTTTTTCGCAGTCAACACCCACTCGCCGGATGTGGCGCCTGTTGCGTCGCTGGCAATTTCATAATTTACAACAAGTTTTAGGGCTGTGGGACGTTTGTTGATTTTAGGGAATGTTACGATAACTGCGCCCTCAGCGGGCTTTTTTGTTTTGCTGTCGAGTGGTTTGTCGGAAAGATACAGAATTAGGTCTTTGTTAAGCATTTTTGCGAAATTTGCCGCGCTGAACGTGTCAGGCTTAGCCGCTTTCCATTTTTTGTCGCCGTCTATGCTGAAGGCAGCAACGGAGTATCCGGTTGGGATAGTGATAGTCTCATTTGAAAGGTTAATAAAGAAGCCATCCGCACCTATGCCGGGAACAATGACGTCAGGTGCGGTGTAGTCGATACCTGAGGGAGTACCCGGGACTCCGGAAAAGCGTTTCAATTTAGCTTGGTTATAGTTGCCGATGCTGATAAGGCTTAATGTATAGCCTTGCGCATCTTCTTTGTAATGCCATAACAAGGCTTTACCATCGCTTGTTTGGCCGCTCAAATAAAACTCTTCATATTTATCATTATCAGTTACCGCTTCGGCGACAATATAGCCTTCGCTGTCGATAATATAAACGTAATCTTCTTTCGTTTCCTTATCCTCTGTCCATACGGACATCAGTCCGCCGTTACCCTCTTCAATCCAGCATTCATAATTACCCGGTTCTACAAGCCAAGTGCCGTCTCTCCTGAGCAGCCCGTAATTGTCGTCGTCAACGCAATAAACCGCGGCGATTCCGTCAACAAATCCGTATGAGTCAAAGTTATAACCCAGCGGGACAATTATCTTGCCGGTTTTAATATCTATCATACCGGTCTTTCCGTCCAACTCGACCCAAAATAACCCGTCGAAACTCCCATGATATATATGTTCATAATATATATCATCATATGTCGGCTCAATAATCAGCTTGCCTGTCAGATCGGTTAGACCAACTTTGCCGTCTATCTCAACCATTACCACGCCATTTTCACAGTATTCGCCGCCAAGCTCAATATCATCATACATACCTAACGGGAGTACAACTTTGCCGGTGTGGTCTAAAAGTCCCCATTGATATTCATCGCCGACTTTCGCCTCGACATAAAGCAGCCCGGAACCATCATCTTCGGCTTCTCCGATATAGTCATATATACCCGAAGCGACGACTATTGTTCCGTCTTTCTTCACAAGGCGGGATGTTTCTGTGTTGTTATTATATACAGCAAGAGTCCCTTTAGTATAACTCTCAACATAATCATCCGCGTTCAGCCATGTTAGTTGTTGCCCCGGCGCACCGGGATTAGCGGCAGTTATGACATGCCATTTGCCGTCTGTCGCTTGGACGATTGCCTCGCCGTCGGAAAATGAAGTACCTGCTTTGTATGTCCCCAGCGGAATTGCCCATTCGCCTTTGGAGTTAATGTAACCATACTTATCTACCCATTGACCATTTTCATACTCACTCCCGCGAACAAGCGCCAAACCGTTGTTGAACATGCCAAAATAAAAATAACCGTTCATTTGTATCAGCACTTGTCCGTTTTTATTGACCAAACCGCTTATATCTTCATCATTATTTCGACTATAAACCACATATACCCCATCTGCGCGGGGACCCCAAACACTATCATATTCTATTGGAACGACGACTTTTTCTCTGTCTATGTACCCTTGTAAACGGTCATTATGCACCCTCGCCAGCCCGTCCTCGTTGAAGCGTATGGCCGACACAGACTGCCATAGATGCTCCAAGTCCGGGTTTCCCTTGTAATCATCAATGATTACATTGCCTTTGTAATTGAGGAGGTCATATTTTGAATCGTAGTAGCCCAGCATCAACCCGTTCGGGAAGCGGCTGATGCTGCTGTATTTTGTCGCTGTCTCATTTCCTGCCGGACCTATGAAAAAGACATTGTCCGTTCCGGTTTTCTCTACGATGGCCAGTCCGTCTACGAAATCACTTCCCCATTCATAAATAAAATCAATTTTCACGGTTCCGGTCATATCGACATAGCCTAATAAATGCGAATTGCTGCCTTCGTCATATTTCGATACCGGCGCAAGGCCATTGCCGAATCTCTCCCCCCATGAATACATGTCGGTCGGCGCTATTAAGACGTTCGCCTCAACGCCGGTTGATAGGGTTACAGTCCCTGTTGACGCTGTAGTTGCCGGCAGCAACCCCACCATAATCACAACCACAAGTACCAAGCTAGAAATCCTTTTCATAATAAACCGTCCTTTCTTGCGAATATATTACCCCGAAAGGCACACCTTTCGGCGGGTTTCACTAATTTTTCTTGCCATTTGATATGCTAAGCTCATTTAGGCACGCAAGACTATATGCCGCAACAAAAGATTAACCAACCTAACCTTTAGCCCGCTTGCAGTCTTGCCGAAATACACAATGTAACACGATTGCTCTTATGTTACACCTTCGAGTTACTAGAACCTCAAGGGGGTTTTTGAAAAACTATGTCGAACTCTCTTCAAACACAAAAATAACAGGGTCAAAAACCCTGCTATTCCAATAAAAACAGCGCTCATGTAACATAAGAGCAATCATGTTACATGGGCGCAATATTATCTGAAGGAGGAATAATACTATGGCTGCTACTCAACCAATCCGCAGTAAAAAAGAAATCCACGAGCTTGCGTTATACTACCTCAAACGCGGTCAAGTCCGTAACCACGTCCTCATCATACTCGGCATCCACACCGCATTGCGGATAAGCGATCTCTTGCGCTTACGCTGGGACGACGTATACGACTTCGATAACAACCGCGTCCGAACCTCAATAGACATCACCGAGAAGAAAACACGTAAAACTAAAACCATCGCGCTCAACAAAGCGGTTGTACACGCTTTAACGCTGTTCGTCACACGTGCCGCACGGCGCGGGCGCTTCCTCATCGAAAGCTATAGAACCAAAAAAGCAATCAGCCGTATCCAAGCCTACCGAATCATTCGCAACGCCGCCGAAGCTCTGCGGTTCCAATCACGTGTTTCATGTCATTCTCTGCGTAAAACTTTCGGCTACCACGCCTGGAAAAACGGAGTGTCACCAGCTGTCATCATGGAGATCTATAACCACAGCTCGCTTGCGGTCACCCGTCGTTACCTCGGAGTAACCCCAGACGATAAGAACGAGGTATATCTCAACCTTGAACTAACGGCGTAAATTACTGAAAAGCTGTTTATTGGGAGTACATTTACGCGGATACCGCATAACCCTGACAACTTAACAGATATTATACACCCTTACACAATCAAATGCAACTGCTTTTTCAAAAACTTTGGTTGTTGGTTGTTACTTGCGGAAAACATCGTTAACCCTTTTATTGTCCCCTTGCCGGTTATGCTTAGCTGCGGGTAGGGCGCGGCTGTCAGCCGCGCCCTTTCTTATTGCTGCCAATAGCGGCAAATTAATATGCAGGTATACTTCTTTGCCGTCAGCCTTGGATTGCCATGCGCTTCCTGTAATTCTCAGAATATATGGCTTCTATAGACGCCGCGTCATTGCTTTCCAGCTCCGCTATCATATTATTATATTCACTCAAAACCTCCGCTTCGCCGGACGCGTAAACCATTCTGGAAAACCCTTGGTCAATGATATCCTTGAGCTTCTGCTCAACCAACGCTTCCATCGTGCCGCCCAACGGGCCTAAATTATCATATTGCGCGGTATCCCATACGGATCCTGCCATTGATACACGTGCATGAGCGCTGATATTATCTATATCATATCTTGTTACCAGATCAAACGGTGTCCCGTCCGAGCCGTATCCGTTTTTAATAAACCAAGACCATTTGCGGATTCCGGTTTCTTTTGAATAGGCGCCCCAGTCGTCCCTGAATCCCGGGATTATCTCCGGTCTTGGCGTACGCTTGCCATCCGTGAAATCCCAATGCAAACCTTCAACACCCCACATGAGGAGATATTGACCTTCCTCGCTTGCGAGATAGTTCATAAACTTAATTGTTTCCTCAGGGTATTTGTTTGAGGCCGTTATCCCTATGGCGTCCCACCCGAGAGAGCTGCGGGGGCTGAAAGTGGTTTCTCCCGGTCTTGTGCCGTCAGCCACAACCTGGAACATATAAAACTGCTTGTCGGTATCCTCGCCATAATCGTTGCGGAAAACACTGTTGGCGTCGTTCGGCAAACCTCCGTTGCAAGCCAGCACCTGGCCGCTAATAAGTTTTTGCCTGAAGATATCCTCTTTATTTACAGCCCATTCTCTGTCAAGCAAACCGTTTAGATAAAGCCGGTTTATGAAGTTCACCATATCTAAATAACGCGGATCACGAACGTACAGCTGAAGCTGATCACCCGTTTCATAATAGTTCTTCATTCCATACATGCCCTTGAATGTGCTTAATACAGTTTCCATGTATTCGCCGTTCAAGGTAAACGGGATGGCGCTGCCGTCGCCGGAGTATTGCTCCTTGAATTTAGTCAGTATTTCAACAAACTGCTGCTGTGTGAACGCCTCGCCGTTTTCCGCATGATCGCCGTAGCCCATTTCCCTGAGCAGATCCATTCGGATATTTATACCGCGATCCGGATCCGGATCAACACCATACCAATTGTTCAGGAAATAGTTTTTACCGTCTTCATAGCGGCTCTTATTAAGCACGTCGCCGTACATTGATTTGATGTCCGGCCCATATTGGTCGATGAGGTCGTTCAGAGCAATCAGACCTCCTGCCGCGATATATTTAGTAACAATATCACTTCGGCGGTCCATCAGCACTATATCCGGCATTTCGCCGCTGATCAGCATAAGGTTCAGCTTTTCCTCCGGGTTGCCTGTGGGCTGCTGAATCTCAATCCTAACATTAGTCCGTTCCATAATGGCCATAGCTACCGGATTGTCAAAAGCATCTCCCGTGTTTTTGTCAAAGAAGGTAAGCGTAATCGGCTCACTGCCGGTATCGACTGAGACAGCAGTTTGGGAATTGCCGCTCGCGGGGGGCGGAGAAGCATCTGGAGAATTGCCGTTGGATGGACCGGCGGGACTACAACTTGAAAGCACTATAACGATTGACAGAAGCAGCGCCGGTATGAGCCATAAAGCAGTTGTTTTTTTCATTTGTTTTCTCTCCTTTATTTATAATTAATATACTGCCGGTTAAAATCCAGCATTTCATCGCACATTTTGATAATCTCATCGGTCGTCAGTTCAGCTGAAGTATGCGGGTCAAGCAGGGCGGAATGATAAACATGCTCCCTTCTTCCGCTGAGCGCAGCTTCCACCGCCATGATCTGCATATTTACATTCGTTCGGTTCAGGGCGGCACACTGCTCCGGCAAGGCTCCGAAGTATACGGGCAAAACTCCGCTGCCGTTCACCATACACGGCACCTCCACGCAAGCGTTATCAGGAAGGTTTGGAATCAGCCGTCCTGTATTCAGCACGTTTCCGGCAATCTCATATGGCGTGTCCGTTTCAATTGCCTCCAAAATATATGACAGATACTCTTTGCTGCGGATATGAGTCAAGTTTCTGTTTTCTATAAGATCACCTACCTCTTTCCAATACTGTGCTTTGCCATTGGCCCAGTTCTTATAGCCGTCTGTCGGGATGTTATACCTTTGCTTCAGTTCAGGCGCGCATTTTTTGTGATAGTAGGGCAGGTATTCGGAGCCGTGCGAGCTTGATTCCGTTAAGTAATACCCGAACAGCCGCATTAGCTCATAACGGACCATGTTGTTGTGGGAATCCTCCCGGGCGGCGGCACGGCGGCGAATCTCAGGGTACAGGTCTTCTCCGTTTCTTGTGAGTTCAAGCATCCACGCCTGATGGTTTATCCCTCCTATTCTCCATATAAGATTATCCGCGGGCATGTCAAGCTCTCCAAGAAGCTCCTTCGCGCAATCCTGCACGCTGTGACACAGCCCTACGCTTCTAATACCGCTGCTTCTCTGTATGGCGCCTGTGATAATCGCCATAGGATTTGTGTAATTGAAATACCAAGCGTCGGGACAAAGCTCTTCCATATCCCGCACAGTGTCAAGCATGACCGGCGCAGTGCGAAGCGCGCGGAACAGCCCTCCAACACCAAGCGTGTCGGCGACGGTCTGTTCCAGCCCGTATTTCATCGGGATCTCAAAGTCCGACTTTATGTACGGGTCATACTCGCCAACCGCGATGGCATTTATAACATAGTTCGCCCCTTTCAAGGCTTCCCGGCGATCCGTATACGCTTCAATACGCGCTTTTGAGCCAAGCGATTCGTTGAGCGCATCAAGTAATTTTTTTGACTGAGCCAGCCTATATTCGTCTATGTCCATCAACCGGAAGCAAAAATCGCTCAACGACGGCGTCAGCATACAGTCGCCGATAATATTCTTTACAAAAATACTGCTGCCCGCACCTATGAATGTTACGGTTCCCATAAAACTCCGTTCCTTTCCTCTAATATTTTCAGCTCTTTATCGCGCCGACCATAATACCCTTTATAAAGTACCGCTGCAAAAGCGGATATATCATAATGATAGGCACTGTCGTTACCATTGTCACAGCCATCCTTATGCTCTCGCTTGAAACCGGAATTCGCTTGGAATCCTGCGCCAGCTGCTGTGCCTCGGACAACATCCCGCCGGTTTGATACTGATTTAGAATACGCACCAGCTCCGCCTGAAGAACTGTCAGCGATTGTTTGTCGGTATATATATAGGAATCATACCAGCTGTTCCAGTGCTGAATAGCTGAGAAGAGGATCACAGTCGCAAGAATGGGAAGGCATAGCGGCAATATGACGCGCATTAGAATAATAATATCATTTGCACCGTCCAATTTTGCCGACTCCTCCAGTTCAACGGGAAGCCCCTCCATGTATGTCCGTATCAGGATCATCCAAAAGATGTTTACCATACCGGGAACAATCAAGACGGCAAAATTATTCAGCAGATTCAAGGATCTTATTACCATATAGGTAGAGATTAGCCCGCCCTGAAAATACATTGTAAGTATAAAGAAAAGGGTTATAGGCTTGCGTCCCGGCAGGCTGCGCTTGCTGAGTCCGTACGCCAGCAATGTCATTGTCAGCACCGTAAGAGGCGCTCCGATAACCGTTCTTAGCACAGTCGTTCTGGCGGCGGTAAAAATCGCTTCATTTCTAAGAACCGTCTTGTAGCTGTCAACCGTGAAACTGCGCGGCCATAACATTACTCCCCCTCTCATTGAATCCTGCGCGTCGTTAAGGGAAAGGACAAGTATATTCCAGAACGGCAAAAACGTTATAATAAAAACAAGAAACAGCAGCAAGTAAACAATGCCTTGGCCAAGACGCTCCATGCCGGATAATCTCATGATGAACCTCCCATACTATATTAACTCAGAACAAATGGCTGGTTTCAAACCTTTTAGCCATCTGATTTACTGTAAGCACAAGGATAAACGCCACCCCGGACTTGAAAAGACTTACCGCCGAGGCATATGAAAACATCCCGTTCTGTATGCCGTATCTGAAAGCATAGGTGTCGATGACATCTGAATACGCCCTCGTCTGCATGTTTCCTAAAAGGAAATATTGATCAAACCCCGTATTCAAAAGGTTGCCGATGTTGAGGATAAGCAGAATCACAATTGTCGGACGAAGGGTCGGGAGTAAAATATTCCATATCTGCCGCAGACGCCCCGCTCCGTCTACCTGAGCGGCCTCAAACATCTCCAGGTTTATTGCGCTGATAGCCGCCATGTACATAATGGTATTGTATCCCGCATCCTTCCATGTGTTTGAAAGCGCGATCACTCCCCAAAAATACTTGCCCTCCTGTAAAAACAGGATGCTTTCATTGATTAGGCCGAGCCTTAGCAGGGCTTGATTAACAATACCGCCCGAGGAAAGCATGGTAACGATAATATTGGCGGCTATTACCCAAGAAACAAAATACGGAAGATATGACGTAGTTTGCACTACACGCTTAACTGCGTTGTTCCGGCATTCGTTGAGTGTTATCGCAAAAGTGATGGGAACCACAGTTCCGATAGTAAGCGTTAATACACTGGAAGCAAGCGTATTGCGCATAACACGATAAAAGTCTTGTCCCGAAAAGAAAAAGCGAAACCACTGTAATCCTACAAACTCGCTTTGAAAAAGCGTTGACCAGAACCTTCCCATCTGTGGTTTGAAGTCCACGAAAGCCATATACAGCCCCGCCATTGGTCCGTAGCAAAAAAGCAGCACAAGTATAGCGCCCGGAAGAATCATCAGGTATATGTATTTGTGCGCAATGATTTTTTTAATTAATGTTCTGTTCATTACATCCCCGCCCCTGATTCCATTATAACGCAGAAAAAACATACAGCAATAACTCATATCTATGATTCATACCTCAAAAAGAATGAGTTTATGCAAACTTGACAACAAACCCGACAGTTAGTATAATAATATCATCGAAAGCTGCCGGAGGGGTATATGTACAAGGTTATGTTGGTTGACGACGAATACCTTGAGCTGGAGCTGATGGAGCACCATGTGGATTGGGGTTCTCTCGGCTTCACCGTATGCGCGACCGCAAAAAACGGGAAAGAGGCATTGCAAATAATAAAACAGAAAAAGCCGGACGTCTTGATCACAGACGTCCGAATGCCGTTTATGGACGGTATCGAGCTATCAAAGGCCGTTCACGAGAATTATCCTGAAATCCAAATAATCTTTCTAAGCGGATATAACCAATTTGAGTATATCAAGTCCGCTCTTCATGTGAGCGCATTAGATTATCTGATGAAACCGATAGAGCTTGAAGAGCTTAATGTGCTTATGCGTTTTGCAAAGGAGCGGTGCGATGCGAACCGCGGTATGCTGCATTACGACAGAATACTGATCGCTAACTGGATCCGCCATATGTATGACCAGAAAGACAGCGTTCCGAATATTGATGACGCAATACGGTCTTCTTTTTCCAAGTGTTTTCCGGACGTGCAGTTCTTTAATATCACTCTGCTCACTATAAATGAGCTGAATTATTTGCTTCGTATTGACGGAAATATATTTTTTACTGTAGCGCGATTTCAAAAACTGTTTTATGAGCTTGCCGATCTTTCAAACGGTATTCTCTCGGCGGTACGTGAAAACAAATACATTTTAGTTACAGCCGGCAGCCCTGAAGAGCATATTGGTGTTTGGAAACAGGAAAGCCAGGGGCTTCAGGATTTTATAACGGTATGCCTTTACGGGCCGTCGGTTGAAATTGACCGTATACCGGAAGTCGTACACAGGCTGGCGCAGTACTGCGGTTGGTTCGTATATCGCAACGGCCCCGGGCATATAGCCTGTTACCGTGAAAATCAAGAGAGCTTGTCTGACGAGCGGCCCGGCAATCCGCCAAGCTCTCCGCAGCAGATACTGCCTCAGCTGCAAGACGCCATCAGAAATAACAACACATCGGAAATACGGCAGATTTTAGATTGCTTCTATGCTTATCCATATGCCGATGATCTTCATAATCAAACGTTGATTATGCTTGATCAATTGTATTTGTCACCGGTTTTAGCCCCCAATGTTGCGGCGTTCCATCTGGAGCGCAAACCGGATTTTTTCAATTGTCTTTTAGGGATAGAGAGTATTATGCTGCTTGAGAGCGTCGTCAGCCAGCATATCGCTACGTTGGCTGCCGATACATATGAGGCGATTCAGAGAGATAGTCATATTCTTTTGATACGTAAGATTGATGAATATATCGACATGAATCAGCAAGCGTTTTTGATAGAGAATTTATCTCAGGCAGTCAGCTATTCCCCCAACTATCTGAGAAACATATACAAAAAGTATACCGGCCGGACAATTCTGGAAACGCTTACCCAGACGCGTATTAAGAGCGCCGAAACGCTTTTGCTGAACACAAGGCTCACGGTCGGCAAGATAGCCGAAATAGTAGGTTACAACAACCCTTCTTATTTCTGCGCGCAATTTCTAAAGACGCATGGAGTCACGCCGCAGCAATACCGCAACGGTATGTCGACATGAAAAAAAGATGCGAAAGCACCCGGCTGTTCGACTATTTTGCTAATATCCCCATGATGGCAAAACTATTCCTGCTGCTCTTTATAGCCGGCATATTGCCAACACTCGGTCTTGCCGTATACAGCTATACCCAGACTAACCGAATACTGATGCAGAATACATACGACGGCATTGCTATGTATCATCAACAAAAAAAGGCTGATCTTGATATACTGCTCGAATCTTACCAGCAGGTTTCATCCCTTATTTACACCGACACGAGATTAAGAGATTATATCATTGCCGAGTATAAAACAGATTATGATTTTGTTGCCGCTTATCGGTATATCGACAGTTTGTTTTACAGTATGATGGCCGCGAACAGCGGTATACATAATATAACCATCTTCATTCAAAATGAAAGTATGCCGGAAGACGGCAAGTTCATCCGGCATCTGGCAGCGACAGGAAACGGTAATGCCGACTGGCTGTACCACAACGAAGCCTCACACGGAAATATTATCTATCGTGAAACATATCAAAACAAAAAAGGAGCGCCGGTTTTCGCGCTGGGAAGAGCGTTGAATTATAATAATTATTCGTTCCCCTACGGCTACCTTGTTATCGAGATAAAAGAATCCATCCTCAACTCAAACATAGTTTCCGATTGGCGGCAGCCGCAAATTTATATCGTAAATAAAGACGGCGAGGTTATAACGAGCGGCGATCCGATTTCAGTCGAAACTCAGGATATTTGGAAGAATGCTTTTTTTACGAACGGGCCTCCGCGGGATTCCACTGATTTCAAGCGGATAGACGACTATGTATATGCCTGCACCCCTATAAGCAACGGATGGTATATACTCGAAACAATCATTGTACGTGATATAGTGAGGGAATCCAGAAATACAACTTGGAGGATTGTGCTTATTTCAGGTATCTGTTTCACAATAACGATTTTGCTTGTTTCCGCAATTTCACGCTATTTTTCCAGCCGTATCAATTTCTTGAACCGCCAAATTAAAATGATCGAACAAAACAAGCTGCGTCATCAGGAAGATTTACCGGGCATGGATGAGCTGGGGCAGCTGTCCGCAGCTATCAACAGGATGGCAAGAAAGCTGGATATGGCGATTAACGAAGCGTATCAAAAGGAGATCCAGCAAAAGCGAACCCAGCTCACCCTTCTGCAAAGCCAAATCAATCCGCATTTTTTATATAATACTCTTTCCGGAATATCAACGCTGGCATTGCGTAACGGCGATCATGAAGTCGGCAGACAGCTTAACCATCTCTCTCAGTTCTATAAAGCGTCGCTTAATCAAGGCCGGGAACATATTACGATAGGGGAAGAAACTATTCTTACAAAACATTATCTTGCCTTGCAGGATATGCGTTTCCCCGGTCAGTTCAGAGTTTCATGGGATGTTGACCCGTCGCTGACGGAGATGATGACACTTAAATTGCTTTTACAGCCGTTTGTCGAGAACATTATACATCACGCAAGACGGGAAGACGGCTCCATTGTCAACATTGGCATTTCGATTCAAAGCAACGGACAGTGTGTTCAGTTTCATGTGTCGGACGACGGCATCGGCATATCACGGGAGCGGCTGCACTTTATCATGGTCGAAGGCACTTCGGCAGGTTACGGCGTTTGGAATGTTGACGCCAGAATAAAGCTTGCATACGGTGATCAATACGGAGTATCCATAGCAAGCGAAGAGGGCCGCGGCACTGATGTTACCGTGCGGATTCCACTCTGCCGCAAGGCGCTGTTGCCATAGCCTCTCCTAAAACTCATCTGTGATATGCCCTGCTTTCGGGGAGATGTTTATTTTGCCGTTAATGAATCCACCATTTTTACAAACTCATGCTCGCTGATATTTGACGATAGCACATGATAGTTGATACCATCCTTTGAAAACTCGGCGACGTACACATCATAATAGAAATCCGGATTTTCGTTTGTGCCGCCATACCCCCTGCTTCTGTGTCCAAACCTGACAAGGACATCGTTCAGCAGGCTCTCTTTCATGTCTTCTTCCCAAACAACCTTGCCGCAATCATTTACGCCCTCCATTTTTGACGCAATAATCCGTATGCCTGTAGCATTGCCGCCGATTACCCGGCTTCCGTCTTCGTAGAGGTAATCCGTGTAATATTCAAGCCATATCTCATCATAAGCGATTGAACCGTCGTTGTTGAGTATTACGACATTATGGTTTTCAATCCATGGATTGGTTTGCAGACCGGGCATTAGATAATCCGGCGTGATGTCTTTTCCCAAATATTCAACTGCTTTGCTCCAGTCCCACGTTTCACGGTACGTTGTTTCTGGGTCAAAGTACAAACGCGCACTGTTAATTTCAGTAAAGCTGTTCATGTGGATAACGGGAACGACGACCGGATTTTCCGCTACGGGTTGGCTGGGTTCTATAGGTTGTGCAGAAGGAAGCTCAAGAGCTGCTATAAAACTTCCGCCGTTATTAATTGGATTGGGCAAAGGGGAACCTCCGCCATTGTTTAGAAGCATTGGGATGGATATTGCAAGCGCGACGATTAAACAAGCTGCGATAGGCGCGAGAATCCTCATTGGTTTAATAGCCACCTTTCCTTTATTGGTTTCACCGGAATGTACCCGATCGATAATGTTATTAAGAATCCGCTCATAGGTGGCGTCGTCGGGTTTGATTTTATTCCACGATTCTTTGACTTTCCTATTCTCCACTGAAATCACCTCCAAGTTTTTCGCGGAGTATTTTTCGTGACTGTGAAAGATACCAACGGATTGTTGATTGCGGCTTTTTAAGGAGCTTCGATATTTCAACGCTGTCGTAACCCTCATAGTAGTGCAGATAAACCACTGTCTTGTACTTATCGGGCAATGTCATGACAGCATTGAACGCACTATCTATCTCAAAGACATCCTTTGCTTGCAAGGCTTCGTGATCGTCCAAACTTTCATGTCCGCGCCACCAGTGGCGCAATGCGTTTTTGCATAAGTTCGTTGCGGTTCGGATAATCCACGCCTTTTCATGCTCCGCGCTCTCGAAAGCTGTCCCGGATTTAATCAGGTTGCAGAAAGTGTCTTGAATGACATCCTCCGTATCCATGACGTTTTTCATGTATGCGAAGCAAATGCGATATACCATGTCTTTGTTACGCTCGTATATTTCCGCTATCTCTGTACGCAACAAAGAGTTTGCCACATCATCAACCCCTTTTCACTTATAATACAATCGGCAAGGCTCAAGCGTTGGTTATTTTGAAAAATTTTTTCGTGGGTGCAAAAATATTAAGCCGCCGAGTTATTGACGGCAGCTAACCTTTCATGCTTTATAAGACGAATAAAAACGAGAGTTGTTCCAGACTAGATGAGTTCCAAGCGGCACAGGCGCGGGCGTGTGAAGCGGTAAGTAACACGCTACAAGCAAGTTTAGGCGCATAAAGGACAAACAAGGGGCTGTAACATTACACTGCGAAGCAGAATTCTGATTAATCAGAATCGAATCGCGCTCTGTTTCCTATATGGCTTGAAATCCACCGAATAATATGCTACAATCAATTCGAAACGGAGGAAAGATGAAAATGCAAGTATCTGTTGAAACGGCAATTCGCAACGCTGAAGCATCATTGCAAATGGAAGGTATGCAGCCTTCATCGGAAGCTCTGCGCGACTGTAGGCGAGTTCTTAACGGCGAGGTTTCACACGAACAGTATATAGTAAATCTTCGGGAGAAGTTTATGGAGGCGGAGCATGTCGCAGTACAGTCTTGACCCGATTGCGGCAAATTGTTACCCGGACACAACCGTACTGATTAACAAATTCAATATCCGTGACGAGAAAAAGCTGCTCCAAGCTGAAATCGCAATTACACAAGAGGCGGCGGCGCGTTGGGAACACTCTCCTCAACAAGATTCATTCGGTTTTGACCATCCTCATGATCACGCTCCTTACCGCGCCCTCATAGATAGCTGTATTTCCATTATATCAGAATGCCAGAATCTGTTCACGTGGTTTCGTTGTAGATTATGCTAGGTATAAAAGGACTTGAAAAAGGCGCCGTTTACTTCTACGCTGCTGTTCTGGAACAGGACGCAGTCGGCGCCGTTTTCATAGCTTGAGATAATTGTCTGTTCATCGTACTCGGGGATAATGACGACTAAATATGTGTACTTGCCGTATTATCGACTGTTAAATACGTCCGTACAGCGCGGGATTGCTCCCGCGCTGTCGTGACGTTTGTGCCGGAAATGTTTGTGAGTCTTTACTCGACAGTCACAGTGACTTGATAGAGCTTTTCGTCTTCGTCCCAGATGTAGAAGGTGTGGTCGCCTTTTGCCGTCGGGGTTCCCGTAATCCCTGCTTTATCGTCTTTACCGTCTACTCCCAAGATCAGCGTAATCCCTTCGATAGTAGTTATAATAGTGCCGTTTTCGTCAGTCACTTTCGTTGCGCCCACCAAGGTAAATGACAGTACAGACCCTGAGAGTTCCAGTTCGCCGCCTGCAAAAACGACGTCGATAAGGCTGAGGTCAAAATCACTCATGTCGATTTTGCCGTTGTTGACCACGATTACAGTCAACTTGTCGGAGGCGAAATTAGCCTCGTTTCCGGTGCCTTTCGCCAACTCCGCGAGAATCTCGGCATCGTCGTCATCAAGAGTTACTTCGCCGACCACCTCATCCGTGGCGTTCAGGTATTTGAGCGTTTTGCCGTCAAGCACAGCTGTTCCTGCGGTCGTCGGTTCGCCGGTGGTGCTGATGATATATCTGCCCTCAAGCGGTGAAGCGGCCTTCTTGCTCGTGCTGGGGAATACCGCCGTGATTACGCCGCTGTCCGCGTCGTGGGTAACTGAGGTCGCGTCGTCAACCGTGAAGAAGTTTGCTGCCACGCCATCTAGTTTGAAGCCTGACTTAGGTATGATTGTTATGGTGGCGGTGTAGACCGTATCCGCCGCAAATGTGCCGTGGTTTGGACTCCAAGTGACAGTTCCGGTGTACTGTTCCGTCGCCGTAATCTCGGTGACGGGAACTCCGTTGATGCTCGGTACGGTCACGCCCAGGATAGCGGCGATGTCGATTGTTTCAGATACCACTCCCACCACGCCGATCTCTGCCGTTGCGTACAGGCTGGCGAACTCTGAGCTCGTCGCGCTGTAGCGTACATAGTAGGTACCCGAGGCCAGCCCTTCAACCGAGGTGCCGGAGATTGTGGTCCAGCTTGTGCCGTCGCCGGATTTCTGGTACTCCATCGTGTTGTCTACGCCTGTAATTTTTCCGTCTTCGGCGGTAGCAGTCGTCGCGTCCGTAGTGTCAAGTCCTGTCGGCGCAGAGAGCCGCGCGGGTATTGGTAGACTTTGCGCGTCGCTGTCCGTTGTCGTCGAGCCGTCGCCTTTCTTGACTATGCTTACGGAATAACCGAACCATGACGGGTTAATCTCATAACTATCGCCGCTTGCAAGGTTAACAGTTGAGCCGCCGTTGAATGTGTAGCCGCCCGCAGCGTTTGCGATAAGGGTTTCATTCGTATAGTTGATGGTAAAGTTAGGCGTGGTTTCCGGTGTGGCAGTGAAGCTGTTAATGGTCACTGTCGCGACGTCACTCTTGAACTCCGAAGTAGTCGCCGGCCACCACACGTCGTAGTTGCCCGGTTCAAGGTCGTCTACTATCGAGCCGTCGATGGGGTGTACGGTAGTGTCACCGTTGGGCCCTGAGTATACCATTCCGTTGGCCACGCCTGTGATTTGCCCGTTGTTGTTGGCAGATGTCGTGCAGTGCGATACGCCCGGTGTCGGCGTACTCTGGCGTGCCTTTATGTTAAGATTCTGCGGGTCGCTGGGGTCTAGGCCGTCGGACACGTTGATAATCGCAACAGTTGTACCGAACCATGAGATAGGCACCGAGCCGCCCGAGACAGATACGCTGCTGCCGCCGTTGAAGGTGTAAGTTCCGTCGGCCAGCCCTGTCAGCGTTTCCGCTTCAAAGTTGATACTAGCGGTGGGCGTCGGGTTCTTGCCCGCGACATATCCTTGGATGGTTACTTCCGCTTGCACGCCGGCGAAGTTGCCACCAGAGCCTGCGACCGCTTTCACGCGCACATGGTATATACCCGGCGCAAGATTATCAACCGATGAACCTGAAACGCCCGTCCAGCTCGCGCCGTTGTTGGCGCTGTACTCCATTGTGCTGTCTACGCCTGTAATGGTTCCGTCGCCGCCAGTTTCCGTCTCGTCGGTCTTGCCAAGCGATGGCGCAGCGGGCGGCGCGGGGATGGGCAGCTCTTGCGCTAAGCTGTCCGTTGTCGTAACGCCGTTGCCCGGTTTGACGATGTCTATAGTAGTGCCGAACCAGTTTGAGTGTATCGAAACGTCAGTTGTCGCGGCGCCGCCGTTGAAGCTGTGGTTACCGGTCAACCCTGTCAGCACTTCATTGACATAGTCGATGCCCGCGTTGGGGGTATCTTCTCTGGTCAAGCTGCTGTGTGAGAACGTAGCAGTAATGGTAATTATGCCGTTTGACGCGTGTGAGGCGTTTACCGTATAGCTTCTTGTGCCGCCGCCTGCCGTTGTGACCGCCGCAATCCCATGGTTGAAGCTCAGGGTGTTGGTGGTACCGCTGCCATCCAGTGTATAGTTGATAGTGATGTTGGCGCCCGCGCGACCTGTTGTGTTGACCAATGATACCTGATCGGTGCCGGTATCCCCTGACACATCAAGTTGGATCCCGTAAGGCACACGCAGCCCGCTGTCGAATGTAGCAGTCACGCTGCCGGTCGCGTTTGCACGGGTGACGACACAGGTGATAGCTTTGCCGGCATCGCCGCCTTTGATGACGTATGTGGAGGAGCTGCCCTCACTCAGGCTCGCGCCGTCGGCACGCCATTGGAAGCTGAACGCACCGCTGCCGCCCGTGATACTGCCGGTGTTTACGGTGAGGCTCTGGCCTATCGCGCTAGTGCCGGAAATCGATGCCGAGCCGCCAAGCGCTTGTGTGCTGCTGCTGCCGCCGCCGCCAGCACCTCCGCCGCCGCCTGAGCCACCTCCGCTTCCGCCGGTTTCAAACGATGGCGGGGGTGAGGGTGTGGGTGTGGGTTGTGATGGTGAGGGTGAGGGTTCAGGTGACGGTGCGGGCGGCGGGGTTGGTTCCGGGAACGTTTCAGCCGCGGGTTTCTCTGTAGGGTCGGACAGACCGGACCCTACGACGGTTTCGCCGCCGACTGATACCTCGACGCCGGCCGGAGCCTCTATATCGCCCGAGACCTTTACGCTTTCGTCTACCGCGATACCGCCGGTGTGTGCTTCCAGCTTACCGACGGTGCCGTCGCCTTTCAGCTCGGCAGGAACGAAGACCGTCAGCTTGCTTACTTCGGCGCCCTCTTCGATGACGACGTTCAGCTTGTCGCCGTCACCGGCTATCTCACGCATGTTGAACACGGTCACGGCGCCGCCAAGCTCGATGATCAATATGATGTCGTCGGTGATAATGAGCTCTTGGATTATACCTTCGAGCGCTATTGTGGTGTGGTCGGTATCCACGAAGCGTAACCGTACCGGCTCAGAGCCAGCGGCCGCGGGTTTATCCACGACAACGCTGCCGCCTACGCTTATGTCTCGCAGATGGACGGAGCGTTCGCCGCCGCCGCCGACAAGCAGCCGTCCGCCGATGCTCACGCCGTCGAGCCATACGGAGCCGTCGCCTACACCCTCGGTGATGAAGAGGTCGCCGGTTACGATAGCGTTCTTGAGCACTACGCCGGGTTTCCTGATTGTAAGGTTCTTATACTCCGCGCGCTGTGCGTTCAGGTCATCGTCGATGATAACGCCGATTACGTTCAGGAGCAGCTGTGATGTCTCACCGTATGAGAACAGGCGTTTGGGCATGAACTCATTGTTCGAGCCGGTCATATACCCGTTCAGCTCCATTATGTGGACGCCCCATAGCGCCCATGACGATACCTCGCCGATATCCGTGAACTTCGACACGAAGCCGGCGGGCGCTTCTGGTAACCGCAGGACCTTCGCGAGGATACACGCGACCATTTCGCGCGTTATTTTATCTTCCGGGTTTATACTGCCGGCGCCGTCGCCCTCGAAGATACCCATAGCGACCGCTATGGATAGGTGCCGCGCATATGGGCTATCCGCGGGCAGGTCTGAAAAGCCGGACGCATGCGCTACCGACAGACGGTCGTAGCCGAACGCTTTGTTCATCATTTCGGCGAAGTCCGCGCGGTTGACTTGATATTCGGGGTTGCGGCCGACGGAGCCGCCGATGTTTATTCCGTAGTTTTCTACTTTGCTGATGGCCGGCGACGACCAATGGCTGCTGTAGTCGTTCGCGGTCGAACCGTATGCCGGCAAAAGCATTGTTACTAGAAACACTACCAGGGCCAGGGCTGTTACTCTTCTTTTCCTTCTCATCATCGTTATCCGCCTTTCGTTTTAGGATGGGGGGAGGGTATATCCGCTTTTTTATCACTTGCCTTCATTCATCTCGTTAATCTTTGCTCTTCTTTCCGCTTTTTGCGCAAAAAGCAACAGTTACTCACGCGTTATTTTAACGCGTGTGATTTCCAGAGGCGTCGTCGATATATCCGCGCTGAAGCTGTAAGTAATCCAGTTCTCGTTCGTGATGTTAAAGCTGTAGAAACCGTTACCGATGCTAGTAAGGCTTACTGGTGTCGGGGAGCCGCTGCCGCTGTCAGCGGTGACTGTCGGGGCGGCTGAGCTGTAGAATGTAATCTTATCTACGATTGCCCCGTGGCCCTTGTCAGGGTTTTTCCACGGGTAGACGGACTTCTTGCTGTTGATCACTGCGGAGTTATTGTTATACGATACCAGCTCCACATTGGCTGTGCCCGCGCACAGTACGGCCAGTCCCGTTTCAGGCACCACCCGAACCACTGTGCCGCCATGTTCGTTGCCGTTGGCTCCGCCGGCGGGCACCGGCGCGCGTCTGGTCAGGTCATAGCCGACAAAGCCGCTGCCTGGCTTGAGAAGCTGATTGTTAAACACGCTGTACCAGCCCGCTTTTGTCGCTGTATGCTCGGTCGTGTCAACGTTCAGCACCATCATGGCGCCTGCCTCGCGCACCGCGGGGGCATCCAGATTAAAGAAGCTGTTCACTAGGCCGGCAAAGCCGCTTACGGGAACGCCCGCCAGAACCAGATAGTTGCCCTTTGGCGACAGCCAAGCAAGATTTCCGCCGATGAAGGTTCCGCCCGCCGACATAGTAGAGTTCGTATAAATATCCGATGTCGGAGGAGCCGATAAGGTAACGGCGGTTCCGTTGATGTTTATGTCATGGTTTGTAAGCGGGGGCAGGTTGTGGCTGAAATTGTTACTCGTGGCTCCGCCTCTTCCGGTGCGGGTGTAGTTTGCCAGAGTATGGCTGCCGTTGGGGCTTATGGGCAGCACCTCCTGCAAAGCGCGGTAGAAGTCAGTGCTGGTGCGGCCGCCCGGCTCGGTGTAGATAGAGCGGGACGTGGGCACGATCATGACATTTTGGCTGTCAGGGATGTTTTTCAGATAAGTGTGCAGGAACGTGTCGGTCTTGCCGTCGATTTGCTGAAGCAGGATTATAATATTCTCATAGTCGCTTGCTTTCTCCGGCAGCTGGTTTGTAAGCATGATGTCGGGGCTGTGGGTCATAACCTGCGGCGAGAGCGTTAGCTGAAGTCTGTCCCACTCCTCAGAGTATTCAAGACCCATGGGATAGTAGTTCGTTTCGGTGATGAATATCCCGAGCTTGCTCCTTGGACGCTGAACGCCGCCGTGGTTATTGTAGATGTCGCCGACCTCCATCTGTCCGCGCAGTGCGGCCAGCCAAGATTCATGAGGGGTCAGAGCCTCGGCACGGAACGGTACATCTCCGCCGGACACGCTGCCGTCGCCGCCGTGAATGAACCAGGTTATGGCGGCGGGCTTATACTGAATCTCGCCGAAAAATCCGCGGTAGAAGTTGCCTATGGAGTTAATGCCGCCGTTTGCGTCACTGCCTTGGTTAACGCAGAACTCGTTGTAGACTATGGGCAGGGGGTTGGGCGCGCCGTGCAAGGTCATTCCGCGCAGTGACTGATTGTACAGAAAGCTTCCGCGCCACTCTGTCCAGAACGGCATATACGCGCGCTGTGTGGCGTCTGTGCCGCCGAAGTGGGTGTCAAAGCCCGTTGTGTAATATGTAGCGCCGATGTTGGTGGAAAGATTCTGGAACTGCCGCAGGTTAAGGTTCCACTCGGGCGTGTGCTGCCAAGCGATAAGTCTGCCGCTGTGAGGTATATGGGGATTGCTTGAGTTAAAGATGTCGTCTTTGCCCGCGATGGCCATCTCTATGGCGTGCTGCGAGAACATGCTGTGCAGGTGGCCGTAGAGCCAGTGATTGGGGTTATATCTGGGGAACTCCGGCCAGGTTGATCTGTCTTCATTGTTAAAGTACACTTGCGACCAGTCGACAACGCCGGAGGTATTCGTCGGGCGCGGGATAAACAGTTCATCCCAGGTAACGGTGTTCCAGTTGATTGTTTTGCCGTCTTCCGTGGCGTTGTAAAACGTTTCGAAGTCGCCGCGGAAGGTGTTGTTTTGCGCGTCGGGGTCTCTCGGCGTTGCGGCGTTGTTGTACATCGCCTTCATAAAGTGTCCGAAGTCAACATTGCTGTTGTACGCACAGTCCAAGGTGCCAAGCTCACGCGCTTCTTCAACAGTATGGCCGGTGTAGTAGTCGCCGGGTGAGGTGTGCGGTTCGCTGCCCATGGTAACGCCCAGCATCAGGTTATACGCGTCGCGGAGGGCTTCTGAGCGGGGCGGTATGCCGTTCCACAGACCGGCCCATTTCGGATCGTTTGTCGCTAAGGGTATGGCCGGCTGGTATACGCCTATCCACGGGATTCCGCCCATTTCATAACGCTTAAAGCCAAGGGAGCCGATGTTTTCCTGACCGTAGTCCAAGAAGTCGGACAGTCCTGACATCTGTGCGTCGGACAAGCCGGGCGACCAAGTATACGCGCCGATAAGCGGGCGGCGTTCTTCTATCGCGCTGTAAAGATGCTTGTCGGGGTCGTAGCCTGTAAGGTGAGGCTCCATGATTCTCTCCCAGCCGGGGGCGTTAATCGCCAGATCCAAGGCATCGAGCAGGAAGAAGGATATGTAGCCCCACTTAAAGCCGGGTTTTTCTTTCCAATCCGCATAGGTTTGTACCGTTGTGCCGGTAACGCCGCCGGTTTTCAGGGCGAAGTGGCTGAATACGGCGTCGTCGGCCCAGGTGTTGTTGGCGGGGTCGGCCATAACACGCAGGGTGATTGTCTTGCCCGCGTAGGCGGTCAGGTCCGCGTCAACCCTGTACATCTGTTCCTGTGCCTCTTCCATAGAGACAGAGTTGTCAGGCTGTATGATTGGAGTGCTGGTTCTGGGACGCGCCTTGGGGTGAACCCGTGTGCCGCGGACAAGGGTGAAGGTGCTGCTGGGGTTGTCAATGTCTTCGATGACAAACATGCTGATACCCAAGCCGTCGAAGTCTTCGCGGCCGGCAACGCTGTTTGTCAGCCTGACGTTAAAGGAGAAGTTAATGCCCGTGCCGGAGGGAAGAGTTAAGGGGAAGTCGTGGAACACAACACCGGCGGAGCCGCCGTTGGGTCCGGCCAGGACGTTGGCGCTGACGTCGGTCGCGGCCTCCATCCAGGTCCAGTCGGAGTTTCCTCTGTCGCTTCCGGGCTGTCCGATCACGTACCACGTTGTGTTGTTGTCGAACTCACCGACGGTAATGTCGTTGTCGGCTATCCATTTCAGGTTGCTATAGACCGGTTGGGTCCAGGCATTGTTAGACGGCGTGTTGTTGGCCAGGTCACGGCCCGTAATGGCCGACATGTCTATGTTTTTAATATACCCGGCGCTTCCGGTCCAGCCGTCGGCAAAGCTTTGGGTTGTCATGCCGGTGCGGTTGAGTCTGAAGAACTCGAGGGTGTTGTCGTGCTGTCCCCACGCGCCGTTGTTATTGTCAAGGACTATGCGCAGGGTTACCTGCTGTCCCGCAAGGCTCGCGGGCAGAGCGGCCTGAACCCGCCAGAAGTCAAGCCGATTGGCTTCGGTTAGGGGCTCGAGCTTTTGGCCGTAGTAGGCCGTGCCGGCGCCTGGGTTCATGCGCAGGCGGTCAAGGCTGCCGTCGGGCATAACCCTAAAGACCGTTACGCCTATGCCTGCGGCGTTGTTTACGCTCCAGCGGTTTATCATGACTTGGGTTTCAAAGCTGAAGGTAAAGTCGCCGCTGCCAGTGCTTGGCAGGGTCATGGTCACGTCGCCGAACACAAGCCCGGCCTGGGCGTCGCCGTTGCGCCCGATGTCAACCTTTGCCGAAGCTCCGTGGGTGTTCGCGTTTATCCAAGACCACCGGGCATTGCTTTCGGGGCGATACTCGAGGTAGCCGTTGGATTCGGTGATGGGTGTTACGTAGGGTGTAATGTTACCCTTGTTATACAGCAGGTCATAAACTCTGGTGTGGTTTACGAAGTTGGTGAGGGGCGGGTCGCGGTGGGTGTTCAAAAGATTTAAGGATTCAAAGAGGATATAGCCGCTGTTGTCCATGGGGTATCTGTCGGCGCCGCCCGAGGTTCCCCACGCGTTGGGCGCGCTGGCGACTACCGTGTCTTTAACGGTCGTGGTGCCGTCGCGGAGTTGGATGTGCCTAAGGCGCGACGCCGCGTTGTTGTGCCAAGAGTTGGGGTTCACGTCGTGGATTAAAACCGTAAGCAGAATTTTGGAGTCTTTCCAGTGGGTTAAGTTTACGTTGACTTCGCCTACCTCTTCTGACGCAAAGGCCTTTGAGTACATAACCCAGATTTTCTGTCCGTCGTCTACTATAACGGTAACGGCTCGGTCGTAGTTAAGCGTATTTGTGGCGTCGAACGTGAATTGGAAATTCGGGTCGTCCAGGCCGTCTAGGTTCAAGTTGAAGTCTATGGCCGCCGCCGCCCTGGAGGGTCCGCCGTTATTGCTGGTCCAGATTACGGGCGTCCACATGTCGCCGCCGTCGTTGTTGCGCCACGACACTTCGATTCCGAGGCCAGTATTGCCAACATAAGGAATCTTTATCGCGTTAAAGGGCGCGCTCTCCATCCCGCTCATCCAGTTATAGCGGGTGTAGGTAAAGCCGGAGGTGTTGATTGTCGGGTCGGGGCCCGAATAGTTCGGGGCGTTGGGATCAACGGCCGCAGCCTCAAGTTCGGCCTTTAGGATGGCAAGGTCGGTGTTGAGGATGTAGCCTATGGGTTCGTTTTGTCTTTTCGCGGCAATCTCGCCGTTGCTGTGGATTACTTTATTGCTGATGTCTTTCGGAAATATGCAAAATGCCGGCCATTTTCCGCGGGTAAAGTCATAGAGAACCCGCACGGTTATTTCCATGCCCTCCCATGGGCTCAAGTCAATGTTAAAATTCTTGGGTCCGAGTTGAGTGCCGTCGGTTAAGTTGTCGTCGTGAAGTCTGTTTTCAAACGTAAAGGAGTCAACAACCCAAAACTTCTCGCCGTCATTTACAAGAAATGTCACGTTAAAGCCATCGCTCGTGTCCCAGGTCCCTATGTCTAGGTTGTAACGCGGATCTGTAAGCCCCCGCAAATCGAAGGCAAAGTCCGAGAAGATTGCGTATTGCTTTGTATCTTCGTCGCTGTTGTTAAAGTTAATTCTGTCGCGCCATTCAACAATGTTAGGGCCGCCCGGATAGTCCCCATCGGTCACTATATCCCCAAGCCTTGTGCTGCCAACGCCGTGCAGCCAAGCCATACCCTGATAGGGGAATGTTCCCGTGTTAATGCCCGGGTCGTCGCCGGGTTTCGCGCCGGATTCAAGCTCGTGTTTGAGCGCGGCGAGGTCCTCAAAGAGGACATGGCCCCATTTGAGCCCGTTCGGGTCTGTTTGGGGGCCGCTGCCCCAATGCTCAGGCTTCGTCCAGTTCGTATCTTTGATTATTGTAGCGCCGTTGTTCAGCCGAAGCCAGCGCAAACGGGCCGCGCCGTTGCTGTGCCACTGCGGAGCAACGTCATTGATAAGTATCGTTAGATTTATCATATAACCCTTCCAAGGGGTCAGATCAATCTCCGTTTTTGCCGCCGGTTCGTATGTGTTGTTCGTCCCCGCGTATTGATCGGAATCAAGAACCCAGATTTTTGTCCCGTCGTCAACTATCACGGTCATCGCCCGCATACCGCCAGTATTTTGAGGGGTTCTATTTTGGGGGTCGAACTCAAAACTGAAGCTCGGATTATCCAAGGTTCTCAAATCCAAACTGAATTCAAGGTAAGGCGCGCCTTTGATAGGAGTGGTGTCGCTGTTATTACTGACCCAGACTATGGGAGTATGGGTGTTTTCGTTATCCGGCCCGCCTTGCGCGTTACTTCGCCACTGTACGCTGTAACCGCCGTCTCCCCAAACCTCCGGCGGCACAGGCTTCCGCAGAGCGTTATACAGGTCGCTGTTCACGCCGTGGAGGAAGTTCCACCTGTCGTAACCGTACGCCGTTACGTCAACGTTCGGGTCAATCCCGGGAGAGTTAGGCGCGTTGGGGTCGCCCTCAAGGTCAACCATTATATCGTCGAGATCCTCATATTTCATATAGCCGCTGACGGCATTTGCGCCGCGTTCCGTAAAGGTTTGCTCGGCGCCGCCCGTGCCCGACAGCTTAATATTGGCAAGCTCGACGCCGGGGCTAAATATGTTCGCCGTAGTGGTATTTACAATCACACGGATGACGGTTTCGTCGTTCAAGTCACTTAGCAAACTTGTAAGATCGGCCTCTACCAGATAGTAATTTACGTCTCCCTGAGGGGCCTCTTCTCCCTGTGCCGTCACTGTCTTAGAGGCCACCAGTTGAAAAACTCCGTCTTTATCTATCGCTAGAATTGTAAAGTTATAAGGAGCCCCTGATGACCATGTATTAAACCCGCGCAACTGAGCGGCAAGACTGAATGTCGCGGCGCTGAAATTCTGGAGGTTCACGGTAAAGTCGCAGTATACAACATCGACAGCCGTTCCGCTGTTAGTTGTAGTCAGCACCCGTGCATGATTGCCCTCACGGAGAGGATCGCCGCTGCCGTCATTTCCCCATCTCCATTGGACTAATTGGCCGTTAGTCGTATCAAGAAAGTTGTTGTTTTCAATCGGTACTTGAATCGGCGCGAAGAGTGACGCCGCGGCGCCGTCCATCCAGTCAAGTCCGCTGTAGTCCGCCGCGGTGGTATAAGGATCCGCGAGGGTACCGCTGCCGGTAGCGACGGAAGGAACCGTCATAACCGACATCAGCATTGCAACCGTCAATAACATGCAGATTACCCTTTTGTAGCTTTTCATTTTTATTATCTCCCTTCGATTTATATGATTTCCTCCAGCATAGGCGCTTCGCGGATAGTTTTGGACTCCATGTCCAGCATAAGAGTTTTAAGCTCGGACGGCCTGAACGACAGCTCTGCGGTCACGCCCAAACCGGGAAATGTGAGCTTTGCCGCCGCAGACCTGCCTGTCGGCTCAAGCAGACGCAGATACCAAGCCTCGCCGTTTTCGGCTTTTTTGAACGTCGTCATAACGACCGGATCACCCGAGAGTTCCGCGAAAACGGGCGGCTGTTCGCCTGTCCCGGGCGGGAAGTATGACAGAATATAGGGTTTTTCGTTATGGGCCTGCGCTTCGCGGTCCACGCGTTTCATGCGGTCCTTGGTTTCGCCGCCCTGAATCCAGAAGCGCATTTCCCTTATGTCCTGATCCGGCCTGATGTTATGTCTGTCCTGCGGCATATACGGTCCGGTGTCAAAAACACCCTCGTCGTTAAAGTTCGGGTGCGCCGTATACGCGCAGCCCCTCAGCAGCGACACGCGTATTTCACCCTGATAACAGTCCAAACCGTATGTCCCGTCGTTGATACATGTCAAAGACAGCGTTCCCGAGTGCGCCGCCGCCCATTTATGCGCAAGCATTTCCTTGCGGGTGGGTTCAAGGCAGTGCGAGCCGCATACGGACTGTCCTGAAAATTCAGCGCGGCTCCATGGCGTCGGCACGGACAGCTTGAGCATTTTCCCCGGCTCGGCGAAGCTGGTAATCAGCTCAACGCCGATTTCCGCTCCCTGCTTCGGCAGAATATATCTCTGACAGACATAAGAAGCGCCATAGACAAACATAGCCTCCACAACCGTGCGGACCGGCCCGTCCTCAACAATCCTCACCGGCGGCAAACTGTCCGCCCGAACCCCCGCCGCTTTCGCGCAGAACGCGCCGTCTGCAAGCACGAATTCTCCGGCGGGTATAGAGAAGCCTTTCACGGTCATCCCCCACGGGTCGTCGCCGTCCTCCAGCAACACCGGCCGCAGGGCGTTCCCGCTCAGATAATTCTCGCCGTCAACACAATAGCTGTCTATAAGGCCCGTAGCCGTGTTTATAACGACCTCGATGCGTTCGTTTGTGAAAACAAAATTCTTATTTATGTCAAGGGTTTTAAGCGGCGGCTTTTCCGGCAGCAGCTCCAGTCCGGCGTCGAAGCGGTTCATGGAAAACGGGCGGAGCTTGGCGTAAAAGGATACGCGCTTTCTCCAGTCCACGATCGTCATGTTGCTTTCCGCCTGTTCGTTCTGGCACGGCACGGGTTTCCCGTTTTGGTACAGCACGGGCCGCGCGAAATCATCCCAATGCTGCTCCTCCAGCATGAACTCACAGCTGAATATTCCTTCCAGCTCATAGGGATGCGGGTTGTATGCCAGAATGGGCGTCATGCCGTTCTCAGCCTTTGGCTGTCCGGCGCACAGCGCGAAGAAAGCGCGCGCCGTTATCCGCGAGAGTATTTCAAGCCCATGGTGCATAATCCGCAGGGAATCTTTTTCCACGCTCCTGATAGACGTGCCCGGCAGCGTATCGTGAAATTGTGCCGTCAGCAAATCTGTCAAAGCGCTGTTAAGCTCCGCCGCGGGATACGGAGAAAGGCCGCTTGCCGCCGCCATTTTCTCCGCCCTGAAATAATTATTTTCCAGTTTTCTGTATGTCTGTTTTATAAGCTGCTGGCTGGTGTAACAGCCAACGCTGTTAGGCCGCAAAGACCCCGCAAAGCGCGGCAGCTCCTTTTCGCGTAAATCCTCAAAATAATGTTCTTCGGTGGAATGGCATATTCCGTGTTCAGGATGGGCCTCAATAAATTCCGCAATATCGCGGATGTCGCGGCGCGAAGGCCCGCCGCCGTGATTGCCCACGCCCCACGCGATAAATCCCGTTTTCTTCTCAGGATATTTCTTCAGCCACGACTCGATTTTTTCAACAGCTTTCCCGGGTTGTGAGTTATACCCCGGCTCGATCCTGTGTACCCTGATCGACGAGCCGTCTGTCCCCGTCCAAAGGAAATCATCGTCGGGAAGCGCCAGCTCACGCCCGTCGGGCCGCATAAAGACATAGCCGGTATATCCGCCTTTGACCAAAAGCTGGACCAGCCCGCAGTCATGGCCGAAAGAGTCGAAGTTTACCGCCACTCTGGGGAACACGCCGAACTTTTCAGAAAAATATTTGCGCCCCGCAAGCATTTGCCGGACAAACCCCTCGCCCGAGGGCATGTTGCAATCGGGCTGGAGATACCATCCTCCCAGTATGTGCCACTTGCCGGCCTTTACCAGCGAATGTATGCGCTTAAACAGCTCCGGCTCATATTCCTCTATGAACTGATACAGAATCGCTTCGTTATGACAAAAGATAAAACCGTCGTTTTCCTCGCATATTTCGGCGGCGGTACGAAAGGTGGAAAGCGCGGCGCCTGCGCCCTCCTCCCACCTCCACTGCCAAACGGGGTCAATATGCGCGTTGCAAACAAGGTGAATCTTTTTCATAATTATCCTTTCACCGCGCCCGCCGTAAGTCCGGCGACAATGTTTCTTTGCAGAATCAGAAAGACTATGATAAGCGGCGCGGCGACAAGCATAAAGTGTGTGAACAGTAGATCCCACCGCGTGGTGCGCGCCCCTGAATACATGTACATCCCGTATACAACCGTGTAAAGCCTCGGGCTGTTCATATAGTACAGCGGCTGTATAAAGTCGTTCCAGCTGGACTGGAAGCAGTGAATAAGCAGCGTGGCGGACACCGGCTTTAACAGCGGGAATATAATTCTCCAAAACAGCCCGAGGGGCGAAACGCCGTCTATAATCGCCGCCTCGTCGATCTCCCGTGAAAGACCTTTCATAAAGCCCACGTACAGGAAAAACGGGAAAGCCACGCCGGCGCAGTAGTTCATTATGGCGGCTATATACCCGCCGTTGCCGCTGGTTAGCCCGAGAACCCTGTACATGTTGTAGACAATCGGAATCGAACCGGGCATAACCATGCCCGACAGTATAAATCCGTTCATAGTCTTCATCGCCTTGGTGCCGCGGCGCACGACGACATAAGCCGCCATGCAGGATATGACCAGCAGTATCACGGAAGACGTGACCGTGACGATAAGACTGTTTTTGTACCCGTTTAATACCTGGGCGTCTTTAATAACCGTCGAATAGTTCTCAAACCCCTGTCTGAATGACGCGCCCACGAGATCAAGGCCCATCCGTGTGGCGTCGCCGTGTCCCTTAAAGGTATTGATGAATACCATATATAAAGGAAGAAGTATGATCATACTGAGCGCAACGCAGAGAACGTTCAGCAGAGCATTTTTGAAGGTGCGTATTTTTTTGCCCCGCGCGATATGGGCCGATGCGTCGAAAACAGCGTCCATTACACTTCAACCTCCTTGCGCGTGATCTGCCGGTAGTTGACAAGCGCGATCGTCACGGTGATAGCGCTCCACATAAGCGTGCCGGCGCTGGCGAGTCCATACCGGCCGTTGCTCATATACTGCAATATCTGTCTTTGGACCGTTGTGGCTACATAGCCGGGGGTCCTGAGAGCCATAGGCATCTCAAAAACGAACAAGCCGCTGATTAAATTCAAAATAAATATGCTGTTGATCGCGGGCCGCATCATGGGGAAAGTGACGTTCCAAAACTTATTCCAGGCGTTTGCCCCGTCTATGGCGGCCGCTTCATAGTAATCGTTTGATATGGATTGCAGTCCCGCAAGTAAAAACAAAGCGCAGTATCCGGTCCATTTCCAAATCTCCACCATACAGACCGAAAAGATACTTAAATTCGGATTGGTCAGCCACGCCGGACCGGTGATACCGATAACCGCAAGCCCGCGGTTAAGCAAACCGGTGGCGGGATGCAAAATAGAAAGAAACGCAATGCCCACCGCAACATTGTTCACCACACTGGGCGCGTAGAACACGGTGCGGGTGTAGCCTGTGGTCATGCGTTTTTTCTGTACAAGCATAGCGAGCAGCATGCCGAAAACCATTTTGCCAAATGTGGTGATAACGGTGAAAATCAGCGTATTGGAGAAAGCCGCGAGCATTTGACGGTCGCTTAACTGAATCCTGAAATTGAGAAGCCCCACAAACTCAAACCTTTGATAGCTCCAGTTTGTAAAGGCGGTCACAAAATTCGCGCCGGTTGGTATGACTTTGAGGACTATGTAGAAAAACAGCGCCGGTATCAGAAAATACACAGGATAGTAATGTTTTCTCAATTTGTCCATTATTTGCCCCCTTGCCGTCCGTCGTCCGCTTGCCGGGAACGGCAAGCGGGACAGACATTTGCGCAGCGGCGGACTGTAACCGTGTGCGATTGTGAAAACAGTGCGCCGCTGCAAACTATTTCTTTTATTCCCAGTTGGGGTCTCCGGCCTCAAGCGCCTGGTTTCTTACATGCTCATCGGCGATTTCAAGGGCCTGCATCGGCGTTATTCTGCCCATCATCATTTCCTGCATGTTGTCTACCAGATAGTTGTAGTTGTAAAGGTAGTTGGGGCCGGGGAACGCGGCGACGATCATGTGGCCGGGGGCTATAATGTTCTCATAAGCGCCCCTGACAATGCCGACAGCGTCGCCCGGGTTGACGCCGGCGCTCTCAAGGATAAACGGTATGCCGGGCGAAACGTCATAGCGCGCTTGGATCGAAGCGGGGGAAACCAGCGCAAAGATAGCTTCTCTGGCAAGGTCCTTGTTCGGGGAATCCACGGGCAGCGAGAAGCCTTGGGGTCCCCATGCCAGTCCGCTCAGCTTAGCGGGGTCTTCGGTAAAGTTAACAGGCATCATGCTAAGGCCGTCCATCTCTTCAGGCGTGGCCCAGCTCTGAAGCTCGCCGTCAAACCATGAGCAGGGCATCATGAACATAGCCGCTGTTCCGTTTATAACGGCGTGCTGCGAGGCGGCATAGTCCGCGGACATAAGGTTGTCGTTTACAAAGCCTTTTGCCTGCAGCTCAATCATGCGCTCATAGGTTTCGAGCAGCAGATCCATTTCAACCCATTTCTTATCGTTCACTGCCAGCGCGTCGCCGGCGCCGGGAACGAATTTGCCAATGACTTCATAAGTGTTAAGGGTGGGAAGCTGAAGCGTCCAGCCGTCCTGACCGGCAAAGAAAACGGGGTCAACGCCAATGGCTCTGATCTTTTCACAGGCATCCAGGAACTCCGACCAAGTTCTGGGCAAAGTGGTTATGCCGGCGTCCGCGAAAACCTTTTTGTTGTAAATCCATCCGTTAACGTTGGCGTCGCCGTACGGAGCCGCCAAAACCTTTCCGGATTCAAGGGTGTAAGTGTTGTTCTTGAGCGCGTCGGCGTCATAATGCTGCATCCAGCCGCCGCTCACGTCCTCGAACTTGTCCGCGCCCATCGTTCTCTCGATAGATCTCGCGCCCTGCCACCAGAGTATGTCGGGCGCTTCGCCGGAATTGATTTTCGTGAAGATGACCTGCTCGCCGTCGGCGCCGTCGGGAGCGATAATCCATTCCCATTCGATGTTAAGCTGTTCGGCGACAAGGGCGAAAGAGGCTTCCGCCATCGGAGTCAGCCATGTTGCGTGAAACATAACGGACAGTACGGTGGGAGGTTCGTCAAATACCTGCGGAGGGTCTTCGGATTGCTGTGTGTCACCGGTTGACGCGGGAGTAGGGGTCGGGGTTGACGTGGAAGCGGGCTCGTTGTTCCCGCAGGCGGCCAGCAGCGCAAGCACCATCAGCAGCGCCATGGATAGGGTTAGAAACTTTTTCATTGTTTTCCTCCTGTTTTTTAGTTATTTCGCAAATCGGCTTATCGCCGAGATTACGTTGCAAGGGAAACGCCGGCGTCTGTGACGCGAACTATTCGCCGTGCGCCACGCGTTCATCTATTTTTTTAAGCTCGTCGGCTATGACATGGTAATTGCTCTTCAAAACCAGCTGCGGATAGATCAAGATTTCATTTTCCGGCAACACGCCCGTGGAAACGGCGTCGAAGAGCGTTCTGACTGCCATACGCCCCATTCGCACGGGGTCCTGATAAATCGTAGCGGGTATTATGCCCGCCTCAACATAGGGGTGCATATCGGGGAAAATGTCCGTTGCGACTACTTTGACGCGGTCTGTCATCTGCATATCCTGTAAACAGCGGCAGACGGCGACGGAGTTGCCGGTGGCTACATATATGGCTCCCAGCCCGGGCTGGCTGACGACCTTGCGCGTCAGCGTATATGCCACATCCATATCGTCCTGAGTTTCAAAGATGCCGTTGATCCGCAGGTTGCTCTGATCCGCGACGAGCTGAAAATATTCGGCTTTTCTCCGGTGGTCGTCCATATCCTTGTTGCCTATGAACACCACGGCCGATTTGTCCGGCCCGCACAGCAAACTTGTATACTCGGCGGCAAGACTTCCCGCGATCTCCGAGGCCATGCGAACCTCCGCAAACCGCTTGCCCTCTACGATGGTGTTGCCTAAAATTACCGTTTTTATCCCCTCGTCATAAAGCGCGTCCAGACATTCGGCATAATCGTGAGCCAGCGCCGGGCACAGTATGACGGCGTCAAGAGAGTCCTTCTCCTGGGCAAAGGCTGTCAGTACGTTTCTGTATTCGTCTTTTGCGTACATCCCTGATATGTACGAAAATTTCCCGTGGAATTTCTGATTCTCGAGAGAAGCCAGCTCCGCCTCGATTCCGCATTTCAGGTATCCGAAGTAACCGTAGAATTCTTTCCAGACATTAGGCATGACCACGCCGATATTAATGGGCTTGCGGGCGAGTCCCTGCGCCAGATTGTTCACTACATAGCCTCCGCGCTGTGCCGCGCCGGCAACCCGCTCGCGCATCTCCTTGCTGACGCCCTTTTTGCCGCTAAGCGCTTTGCTGACCGTGCCCTGTGATATATTAAGTTCCTTGGCTATGTCCGTCACTGTAATGCGATCCACAAATTACACTCCTGTTCATATTTTGATTATTTATGGAATACGTTTTCCAAACGACCATATCTTAATTATACATATAAATTTGTTTTTGTCAATACGTTTTTAGTAATATTTTTTTATTTTTTTCTAAAGGGCTATTTTTCTTAAAAAATGCTTGACTGTCACAGCAAACAATGATAATCTTATATGGAATACGATTTCCGTTTTTTGGCGGCCGTATATTCGCTTGACTAATTGCCTTAAAAAGGTTACAGTAAGATATTGGTTTTAATTTTATCTTGGAGGATCAGCTGCATATGAGTTATCAAGACGACTGGAAAGGCATTTGGATCGGCTGCCCCGTGTTCGGGGCGGCGGCGCCCAGGTTCCGCCGTGAGTTTGAATTATCAGCGCCCGTCAAAAAAGCCCGCGTTCGTATATGCGGGCTGGGTGTATATGAGTTATACATTAACGGGACGAAGGTAGGCGACCGCCGCATGGATCCGGCCGTGACGGATTACGGCAAAACCGTATTATATGTCACATACGACGTAACCTCGCTTTTAACCCCGGGTAAAAACTGTATCGGCGTTTGGCTGGGACGCGGATGGTTCAGCTCCTTCCATTTTAACAACGGACACACAAACCTGCCGCTTATGTTTCAGATGAGCTGCGAATCCCAGACCGGCGAAAACACGCTGATCGTTTCGGACACAAGCCCTTTATGGCGCGTTTGCGCGGCGGGGCCTATCCTCGGCAACGACCTGTATGACGGCGAGATTTATGACGCCCGGCTCGAGGAAGAGGGATGGTGCGAGCCCGGCTTTTCTGATGTCGGCTGGCACAGGCCGTTGGAGCTGCCGCCGCCCGGCGGCGTCCTTAAACCAATGCTGGCGGAGCCGGCCAGAGTTACGGAAGAGCTGCGCGTATCAAATGTTTTTGAGATTTCTCCCCTTGTCAGGGTTTACGACTTCGGCCAAAACATAACGGGAGTTGTAAGGATCAGGCTAAGGGGCGCCCGGGGTTCGTGCGTTAACCTGCGCCACGCGGAGCTGTTGTCGCCGGACAACCGCGTTAACACAGAAAATCTGCGCCTTGCCGCGCAGACGGATCATTATACCCTCAAAGGCGGGGACATTGAGGAATATACTCCGCGTTTCACGCTTCACGGGTTCAGGTATCTTCAGGTGGAGGCGTATCCCTCGTGGCCCGAAGAATTTTCGGCCGCCGCGCTTGTGATACATACGGACATGACGCGGATCGGAGATTTTTCGTGCGGCGAGCCTCTGCTCAACCGGCTGCACGAGGCTATTATCCGTACCGAGCGCAGCAATCTTCAGGGGGTGCCAACCGATTGTTACCAGCGTGACGAACGGCTGGGCTGGCTGAATGACGCCGTGGTGCGCATGGAAGAGTTGCTTTACAATTTCGACGCCGCGCTGCTGCTGTCTAAATGGCTGGATGATATTGCGGACACACAGGACCCGTTTACCGGCGCGATTTCAGACACCGCCCCTTTAATCCGTTTCGGGCGCAAGCCCGCCGACCCCGCTTGCTGCGCGCTGCTGCTCGCCCCGTGGCTGCTGTATGTCCGCAACGGCGAAACAAACGCTTTGGAAAAGTATTATCCGGCTATGAAACGGTGGTACGGCTATTTGAGCAGACAGTCGGAAAACGGCCTGCTGTCTTACAGCAGCTATGGCGACTGGGCGGCTCCGGCGGCCGAAGCGGTAGAAAACAGCATCGGCGCTGGCGCGCTGTCGGCGGTAACCCCCGGCGATTTTGTATCAAGCGCCTATTACTTCTACCATGCCGAGCTGCTTTCAAAGACCGCGGAGGTGCTGGAACACTCCGATGACGCGCGTTTTTATTCCGAACAAGCAAATAAAACGAAACAGGCGTTCAACGCGAAATATTACGACTGCGACAAGAAGTATTACGCAAGCGGAAGTCAGGCGTGTCAGGCGCTGCCGTTGTACTTGGGGCTTGTGCCGGACGAGCACCGCAGCGGTGTTCTCAATCATTTGGCAGACGACGTGATAAGCAGGGGGTATCATCTCTCAACAGGAAATCTCTGCACAAAATATTTAATCGAGGTTCTGGCCGACGGAGGATATACGGATATTGCATATGCGCTGCTGACCCAAACGACATATCCCAGCTGGGGATATATGATCTCCAGAGGCGCAACCACGATTTGGGAGAGATGGGAATATATCGACTCCGGTATCTGCTGTGAAATGGCCTCACACAGTCACCCGATGTACGGGAGTGTGGGCGCGTGGTTTTACAGCGGGCTGTGCGGCATCACTCCTTTAGAAAGCGGCCCGGGTTATGCCGAGATCATGATACGGCCGCGGATCCCCTCGGCCCTGCCGTGGGCAAAGGCCTCTGTTGAAACGATACGCGGGCGCGTGTATTCAGGCTGGGAAAAAATAGAGAACGGGTTAAAGATGGAAGTGGAGATTCCCTCTGGAAGCCGCGCGGAAATATACTGCCCGATGCCGGAACGTGAAAGCCGCCGGCTCTTTGAGGGGGGGCGCCTGATCTGGGAGAACGGCACATTCCTGACCGGCGGCACCGAAATAACGGATATATCGGCTGACGGGGAAAATCTGCGCGTTTCCGCCGGCCCGGGACGGTATACATTTACTTCGGAGAATTTTACGCGGGACTGAGTTGATTTTTCTTAAAATATGAAAGGAGAGAACGAAATGAAAACGATCAAAGACAAGCAGGTACTGGTAGCCGCCGATTTTGCCGGCCTTGCGCTGAAGAACGCCGTAGTGGCTCATTTGGAGGCGCGGGGCTGGACCGTAACCGACATAGGCGCGAAAACCGGCGACACCGGCACGCCCGAGATGTACCACCGCATCGGGCTGCGGGCCGGAGCCATGATTGCCGAGGGCGAGTTTGAGCGCGCCATCCTGTTCTGCGGCACCGGCATGGGCATCCATATTGCCGCCGGCAAATGCCCCCATGTACACAGCGCGGTGGTGGAGAGCGTGCCTGCGGCGCTGAGGTGCGCCACGGCTAACAACTGCAATGTAATGTCCATGGGCGGTTTTTACATCGCCCCGCGCAAGGGCATGGCCATGGCCGACGCTTTTCTTGAGCATAATCTGGGTGACGGATATGAGGACTGGCAAGGCTTTTATGAGTACCACAAGCTCGGATATGACGAGCTGGAAAACTTCGACTATAAGGAATACAAGGCCAACGGGTTCAAGCTGTCCAACCCGGGGAACGCGCCCCTTGGCCCCGAGCCGAAAGGTCTTGCGTATTAAAAAGGAGAGAGGGATAGACGTATGCTGCCAAGGGATAGAATGGCGGCGGCTTTTAACCGCAAGCCGGTAGATGTCGCGCCGCTCAGATACTGTTCTTCGCCGCGCGGGTTCTATGAACACGGCGAAAAGCTCAGAGCCCTGTTTGAATCAATGCCGGACGACTTCGGCACTGATTTCAGCGCGCCCATACCGTCGCCGCCTCCCGGGGCCGTGAACGAAAAAGGCGAATACCACGAGTTTATTACCGATGAATGGGGCGTGGAATGGGAGCAGTTGATTTTCCAGATGATGGGGCATCCGTACAAACGGCCTCTTGACGACATATCGCGGCTCGAAAGCTATAAGCCGCCGCCCAACATGGATGAAAATACGGCGGCCCTTAATAGAAAAACGATTTCAGCTAAAAAAGCCGCCGGCTTTTACACGATCGGTTATGGCTGCGGCATCCTCGAAAGAATGATAGCGCTCAGGAAATTCGAGGACGTATTGATGGATTTGTCGGATGATACAGAGAGTATAAATAAACTCGCCGACATGATTTGCGATTATTATACCCGTGAAGCACAGCTTTGGCTTAATGCCGGAGCCGACTGCATATTGTTCGGGGATGATTACGGCACGCAAAACGGCCTGCTGTTCTCACCTGATTTCTGGCGCGTGTTTTTTAAGCCGCGCCTGAAGCGTATGCTGGCGCCCGTTAAAGCGGCCGGTAAAAAAGCAATATTTCATTCATGCGGACAGGTCGGAGCCATATTGGACGACCTTAAAGAAATAGGCGCCGACGCGATATGGCCGCAGCTGTCACTCTATGACCAGAAGGAGCTTGGCGCGCGCTGCCGCAATATCGGGCTTTCCATAGAGATTCACATAGACCGCGCGGGCGTGATGACTAACGGCACGCCGGATGATGTGCGCGCGGCGGTCGAGCTGGCCGTTGAAGCGTTCAGGCCCCTTGATGGCGGAGGATGGTTTTACATCGAGGTTGACAACGGGTTTCCTTTTGATAATATCGAGGCGCTGGTAACTGCGGTAAAGAATTTGCGGACTGGGAGAGATGCAAATGAGCAGAAGAGATGATTTTTACAGGACGCTGAACCATCAGCAGCCGGAGAACCTTATTATAGACTTTGGCGGCAACCCTCTCTCAAGCATGGAGGGCCGCAGTCAGTCACAGCTGCTGAGATATTTAGGCTATACCGAACCGGAGGATACTCAGAGATTGCTTTTCGGAAAGACACAGCGTATCGACGAGAGGCTGCTGACGCATTTCGACATTGATACGCGCTCGGTCGGTACGATTTTATGCCCGGAAGATTCACAGTTTCAAATTATATCCGACGATGAATATATAGACGAATGGGGCATAAGAAGAATTTTCTCCGGCATGTACTGGGACATCGCCGAGTATCCCCTTAAAGGCGCGGGCGTCGAAGAGCTTGAAACCTACCGTTTTCCGAACCCTGAATCAATTGACCTTAAAGAGATAGAGCGATACGCGCGTGAAGCCAAACGGCTTTATGAAGAAACAGATTATATAATCTGCGCCGAGCATCCCGTTTACGGTGTTTTCGAGCTGGGCTGCTGGCTCTGCTCCTTTGATGATTTCCTGCTGAAGATGGCGCTTGACGAATCCTTCGTAAAAAGGCTGTTCAAAAAAATACTGGACTACCAAAAGCGCGTGATCGAGATATATTACGGCGCTTTAGGCGAATATATACATTACACGTCAAGCGGTGACGACTTCGCCACTCAGACCAGCCTGTTTTTTTCTCCCGCTATGTTCCGTACTCTTATAAAACCTTATTTCAAAGAGAGGATAAGCTATACCAAAAAATTCACAAGCGCGGCTTATCTGCACCACTCATGCGGAAGCGTCTTTCCGATCATCACCGATCTGATCGACTGCGGAGTCGATATACTCAATCCCATACAGCCCAAGGCCGCTGACATGCCGCCCGAAAAGCTGAAAACCGCCTATGGAGATAAAATTGTCTTTCACGGCGGCATTGACACTCAGGATATTCTGCCCTTCGGCACAAAGGAGAGCATTGAGGCGTATGTTAAAAGCACAATTGAAACCTTGAATAAAGCCGGAGGCTACATATTCGCGGCGGCCCATAATATTCAGGAGGATGTACCGCCTGAAAACCTTGTGTTTATGCTGGAAGCCGCGAAAAAGCACGGCAAAAACGGTTAATCGGGAGGTAATTATGTCAAATAAAGCAACTGCGGACAGCCGGAGCAAGCCTTTCCTCGGTATAGACATCGGCGGGACAAAATGCGCGGTATTGCTGGCCGGATATGACGGCAGCGCCGTCAGCTTCACAGATAAAATATCCTTTAACACGAAGGATTATCCTGGGCCTGACGCCGCAATCCGAATGATTATATCCGAATCAAAACGGCTTATTGAAAGAAACGGCTTGCGAAACGAAGATATAGCGGCCGCCGGTATCAATTGCGGCGGCCCCCTCGACAGTAAAAAAGGCATTATATTATGTCCCCCCAACCTGACCGGCTGGATAAATATACCCATCGCCGCTATTGTCGAGGAACAGCTGGGCATAAAAGCATATCTGCAAAACGACGCTAACGCCGGCGCCATCGCCGAGTATATGTTCGGGGCCGGCCGCGGCAAAGAAAACATTATGTTCCTTACGTTCGGGACCGGCATGGGCGCCGGGCTTATACTAAACGGAAAACTTTACAGCGGAACTAACGATATGGCAGGGGAGGTCGGGCACATACGCCTTGATAATTTCGGGCCGGCCGGCTTTGGGAAAACCGGTTCCTTTGAGGGCTTTTGCAGCGGAGGGGGTATCGCGCAGCTTGCGCGGACCATGACGCTGAGCAAACTTCAAGTGGGTGAAAAGGTTTCGTTTTGCGAAGACATGGACGGGTTGGGTTTGCTGACGGCAAAACTTATAGCGGACACCGCCAAAAACGGCGATACCTTCGCCATGGAAATACTCGCCGTTTGCGGCAGGTATCTCGGCAAGGCGCTGTCACTTTTCATTGATATTCTGAACCCTCAAATGATCATACTCGGTAGCATTTATATGCATACGAAAGATCTTCTGTGGCCGCACATCAAGAACGTTATAGACGCGGAAGCGCTGCCTTTTTCCAGAGCGGTCTGTGAGATAACCGAATCCGGGCTTGGCGAAGCCATCAATGATTATGAGGCCGTGTCCATCGCTGTGTATAACAGCTTGATAAAGATATAAAGAACTTAGGTATTCTGAATAGACAAAATAAAGCCCGCGCCGGAAAAACCCTTTTCAGCGCGGGCTTGATATATATCCAGTAGAGGTGTTACTTTTGGTTCTGGCTTGACAACAAGCCGTCGACGACCGCAAAGCTAAAACCGAATACTGACCTTAACGGGATTGCTGTCGTAAACGGCAGCCTTTTGGTGCGATAAAAGTGTAATTGCAAAATGCTGTATAAGCATTGAGCATTTGCACTTTTATCGTACCAAAACTGCCCTCTCAGTTTTTGTGTAGATTTACAAGATTATAGAAAGAAAACAATTTGCGTTTTATTTTTGATTATCCATGAGATTACGAAATTCCTCAACAGTCCTCGGTTTTCGTTTGCCTGATATATTGGAAATATCCGCCTGTATATACTCAAACACCTCGTAAAGCAACGGCTTTTTCAAGCCCGCTTTTTCAAGTATTTCGGTCTGCTTAAATACCTCGTCAACATTTGCGTCGGCAATAATTTCACCCTGCGTGAATACGATAGCTCTCTGCGCAACACGATAAGCAAAATTAACATCGTGCGTTGAAATAACTATCGTAATCCTTTCGCGGTTTAATTCCCTTAAAATTTGTTCAAGCGCATCTGCATTTTGCGGGTCAAGGGAAGCGGTCGGTTCATCAAGCAAAATCATCTCTGGCCGCATAGCCAGTATATCGGCAATGCTCACCCGTTTCTTTTCGCCTCCGCTGAGATATTGCGGCGCATAATCTTTATACCTGCATATATCCATCTGCGTCAGAGCTTCATCTACGCGGCGCGAAACTTCGTCATGCGGCAAGCGCAGGTTCATCGGGCCAAAGCTGACTTCGCTTTCCACGCTTCCGGCGATAATCTGACTGTCGGGGTCTTGGAAAACAAGCCCCACAACTTGTCTCAAATTGTATATATCTTTCTTGGACTTGGTTATTTCTTTGCCTTTATAAAAAATTTTTCCCGATTGGGGACGTAAAACGCCGTTACAACATAGGAAGAACGTGCTTTTTCCTGCGCCGTTGCCGCCAAGAACGGCAACAATCTCTCCCGTTCGGAATGTAACGGAAGCATTTTTTAAGGCAATATAGTTGTTATCATAGTGATAACTGATATTTTCTACTTTTAGCAACTCATCCATAATTTCCTCACAACGGCAAAAAACCAAGACATAAAGAAACACTTAGGAGCGTGACTGAAAAACAACCATGTGCAAAAGTAATCCTGTTTCGATGTTCTAAAAAGTTAATTCCGGTATCGTAACAACGGCTTTCCATCGCGTCAAAATTTCTGCCCGCGAATTGATAACTTCTGGCAAGCAGGTTTGCATATATTTTACCGGTTGCCCGAAGGCTTGTCCGATAGTCCCTGAAACCAAGCCTGCTCTTGGCGGCGTTACGCATTTCATGATGCAGCGACATCAATATAAAAATGTAACGATAAATCAAGTACATCAAATCAATGATAAAATCAGGACAACGCGCTCGCCTTAAAACGCCGATAATATCAGGCGTCGGCGTCGTAACGCTCAATGCGCACAAGCAACTGACCGCTCCAAAAGCGCGGGATATTACAAGCGCCGTTTGTGATTGGGCTTTTTCACTTACTGAAAACCAAAATCCAAATATATTGATATTTAAGATACCTGTTGGCCCGGAAGTCACCTCGAAAAGCAACGCAAGCCCGCCAATCAGCAAGAACAAAACAGGCAATGCCATGACTTGTACATAATGATGTACGCTCACCCCGCTTACAAATACCGCTAAAATAAACATCGCAAGCATCAAAAATAACCCTGTATAGGAATTCCTTGACGTAACGCTAGTAATCATCAGGGCAAGAAGTGTCCAGAATTTTAGAGTGGGATTTACTTTTTTCAAACGGGAGATTTGAGCCAATACATCATTGGACAGAAATTGTGAGTGTTTGTGTTTGCGGGTAAACGCAAAAAATATCCCCAATCCGGCACATAGCGGCAAAAGAAAAGGTTGTGGAATCTGTTCATAGAACAGACTCCACACAAAAACAAAAGTAAGTACAGCCGTAATCATACTTCCTGTGCGGTCACTTTGTTAGAAACGTGTATCTCGTCCTCATCGTCTTTGCCGCATTTTTTCCTTGCACTCAAGTGCCCGAAACAGAAGGCTATGATGCCCACGCCAATACC
>Ga0099364_10000651_pt1 | contig 59352 bp, 58 predicted proteins | sample TergutTh196P3_FD_73070 | JGI IMG/M metagenome (GOLD analysis project Ga0099364, IMG submission 73070) | Microcerotermes parvus P3 segment gut microbial communities from Pointe-Noire, Republic of the Congo - Th196 P3 | ecosystem: Host-associated > Arthropoda: Insects > Digestive system > Gut ... | reverse complement strand
AAGGTCAACAGAATAATTGCCGCGTTCAAATGTATTCCGTAATGTCAGGCGCCTTAGTCTTAGACCAACAGGTAGTTAATTTCAACAGTAATTTCAACGTTAATGTCAGCAATGTACCTAACGGATTATATTTCTTAATTCTGTTGCAGGGAAATGAAATAATTCAACAGCAGACTATTTTGGTGTGCCATTAAAGTTGTTATATCGTTAATTTTTTTATTACCTTTACCCCAAAATTAAAGATTTAAAATTCAATAGCTTTATAAACTTTTTATTCTAAAACTTCAAGATCATGAAAACAAGTATCTTAAAATTTACAGCATCTTTGCTGATTATTGCAGGGAGTTTTTTTTCCTGCAAGGAAGAAACAGCACCCCTCATAGAAAGAACCTATTTGGAAGGAACCAAATGGAAATTGGCAGGTATCGTTAATACTGAAACAGGCGTTTTGAAAGAACTTGAACCAGTAGATTGCGAACATTGCTATACGCTCACATTTGACACAGATTACACAGCTACTTCCCGTAGTATATGGATGACACGAAAAATAGACTTGTTAAACTTGGATCCTTATGTTCCTCTATCGGCTATACTTTTTTGTGAACGCTATTATGTGGATGGTAGTGATTATTGCGATAGTGATGTTTTTCGCACAGCTGTTATTAGAACAGAATCCTATACTGCTATGCCTGAAGAACTAAAACTGCATTTCAACCTAGGGTATTATTATTTGTCATTCAAACCTTTTACAGTTGTAGAATAATGAAACAAATACTATTAGTTTGTGTCCTTTGTTTGTATGGCTACATATTGCCTGCACAAATAACAACATGCGAACAGCCCATTGGTTTGAGTCTTATTCAAGAAACTGATATTCAGCATAGTGAAACACTTGTCCAAACATTAGAAAAGCCGAACATAGTAGTTATCAATGCCGAAGACGCTATTGCTGATACACGGCCCGGATTTTTCCGTTTTGCATATCCTGTACATGTCAGCTATACGCTGAACAATTCCGGAACCTGGCATACCTTAGGCAACGGTGACAGACTGTGGCAACTAAAAGTTCGATTGCCGGACGCCTTGTCCACCAATACCTATTACGATAAATTCTATCTTCCTGAGGGAGCTAAATTTTTTGTATATAATGAAAAAACCGGACAGTTCATAGGTGCTGTAATTTCCGATTTTTTGAATGGCAGCTTTGCCCATCCCAAGAAATTTGCTACCGGCTTGATTTATGGCGAAACGATCGTTTTTGAATACTGGCAGCCGGCAATGGTTCAGGACTCTGCCATTATATCCATTTCCCGTATTGATTACGGATATAGAAATATTAACAGATCAGGGGACATTATTGATACATCTGCTGTTATTGTAGGCGATTGTCAGATAAATATTAACTGCCCGGAAGGGAATAATTGGCAAAACGAAAAACGGGCTGTAGTTAAAATACTGGTTCCAAAAAGCGATGGAACAAGAAGAGGTTCCGGTGCATTAGTGAATAATACAAATAACGACAACACCCCCTACGTGTTGACTGCTAACCACGGCTTGCGAGATGAGTTTGGAAATCAGGTTTTTGACGCTATTGCTAATAATGATGCTTCGCAGTGGACTTTTTATTGGGATTATGAATATCCGGAATGTGATAGCAGTGCTGTTGAGCCACCACATAAAAGCACAACAGGTGCAACAATTGTTGCCAATGACAGTATTTCAGATTTTGCCTTGCTGCTATTAACCGAAGATCCACGTAATTTAAGCAATTTTATACCGTATTATCTTGGATGGGATCGATCGGGGAACGCCGGAACGAGCGGCATTGGAATACATCATCCACACGGCAACCCAAAGAAGATTAGTATCACTAATGACATAAAAAATCAATCTGAACCAATAAACTGGGAAAATGAATATCCTTCTTTGCCTAATACCCATTGGAATGTTCTATGGAATTTAGGGGCAACTGAAAAAGGTTCTTCCGGTTCGCCCTTAATAAATAATAACCATAAAATAATAGGACAATTACATGGAGGTTCTGGAAGTTGTGGAAATTTAGCATATCCGGATTATTACGGCAAGCTCAGTGTTTCCTGGACAGGTAACGATGCAACGGACAGTCGAAGACGATTGCGCGACTGGCTTGATCCTGTTGGAATCAAGTTTCCAACTCTTGAAGGAATAGCAATAAATGTTTTAATTACCGGCCCCGACATCATTTCCAGCGGAACCTGCCAGGCAACTTACACATTAGCCAATCTTCCTGCAAATGCTACAAATCCGCAATGGAGTTGCAGCCAAGGTCTTGTAAAAACAGCCGATGATGGTTTGAACGGAGCCGTATTTCAACGATCAGCAGAGTCCAACGATCCGGTGTTTGCTACTGTCAATTTCAGTTTTTCTCTCAATGGAAACTCATATACGTTTAGCAAAAACGTTCAGACCAGTCCCATTCCTGTGCTTCACGGGGTTTTGGATTATCAAACACATTGTTTACAAGGTCAGGGAGAAACCGGAACACTTTATTATTTAGAAGCTGCCTTATCGCACATGCCGCCTGCATTGGCATATCAGTGGACAATTACGCCTCCTGAACACCCTAACCTATCTTCTTATGTGGCAATGTTTACCGGATGGTCAACTATATATCAGCCGCATGGCTTTGACCGCCCCGGCTATCATAGCATCCAATTGCGAATACAGGATGGTTGTGGTTGGAGTCGAATGACTGGCCATGATTTTTTGGTTACAGGCCTCCCCATTTATCCTTTCCGCTATTCGTTCTATCCTAATCCTGCCTCTTCTATCATATATTGCGAAATTAATTCCGAAGTTGTAGAACTATGCCAACAAAATGTACTGCAACAGCAGGCAAACAACATGCAAGGTCAACAGAATAATTGCCGCGTTCAAATGTATTCCGTAATGTCAGGCGCCTTAGTCTTAGACCAACAGGTAGTTAATTTCAACAGTAATTTCAACGTTAATGTCAGCAATGTACCTAACGGATTGTATTCATTAATTCTGTTGCAGGGAAATGAAATAATTCAACAACAAAATATATTAATTCAACATTAACTACTATAAAAAAACATAAAAAGTGGCACGTATTCTTACAAATATTGTATTCGTCTTAACGCTGATCTTGCTGATGGGACGTTGCGCCAATGTCTCGCAAGGCCCCGGCGGAGGGCCTAAAGATTCCATTCCTCCGGTGTTGCTGATGACCTTGCCGGAATATTATGCAATTTATCAAAATCCATCGAAAGTAATATTGCGTTTTGATGAATATGTGCAAGTGAAGGACGCTGCGAAAAATGTAGTACTTTCGCCCCCTTCGCTCCTACGGCCTGAAGTACGCATACGAGGAAAGACCGTGCAAGTGGTGTTCAATGACAGTTTAAAAAGTAACACAAGTTACGTGATTGATTTTGGGGCGTCTATTTCCGACCTGAATGAAAGCAACCCTTTCCCGCCTTTTCGTTACGTTTTTTCTACAGGCCCAATAATCGATTCCATGAAACTTACCGGAAAGGTGTTAGATGCTTATACCAAAGAGCCTGTGCCCGCCGCAACAGTAGCCTTATATGAAGACCGAAGCGACACGGCCATTTATAAGACCCTGCCTGTAGCTATTGCACGCACCGACGAGTGGGGCTATTTTACCCTTCAGAATATTAAGCCGAGACAGTACAGTATGGCTGCCTTTGTTGATAAAAATAACAATCTGAGATACGATGCAGGCAGCGAAATGTTGGCTTTTCTTGATAGCGTGGTCTGGCCTGTAACGGTAATTACCGATTACAAGGAACTGCTTACGGCAATAGACCCTAAGGACACCCTGCAATTGTTGGCGCGGCCTTACGAATGGGAACTGTATGCTTCTACGGAAAAAGCAGGCAAACAATTCCTCAAGGAACAGGAACTGACAGGGAAACGGCAAATCACATTAGTTTTCACGCAACCGCATGCTATTGTTGATTCGCTATTGATAAAAGATGTTGCGGAAGCGGATATGGTCGTAGAGCGCAGCCGTTTTTCCGACACCTTGATTTACTGGATTACCGCAGCAGCCTTACCCGATACAATATCAGCATCGATTACCTACCATCGAACCGACTCCTTAGAACTTTTATCGCCTTATACTACGCCCTTGAGACTGCAGGTGAAGAAGGAAGAAAAGAAAAAGGACAAGGAGGAAGAAGATACAGAACCGAAGCTTACGCCAAATATTAGCTTTAGCGGTGAAACCATTATAAAACATGGCATCTTACTGAAATTTCCGACCTTACTTACGCAGGTGGATAAGGAAAAGATACAGCTTTGGAAAAAAGACGATAAGGATAAGGACAAACAAACAGCGGAACCCTATACTCTGACAGCGGATACCGTATATCTTCGCCAATACATACTGCAGGCAAAGTGGCAGACCGGAACAAGTTATGAGTTGTCGCTCTTGCCGGAAGCCTTTACGGATATTTACGGCTTGACTAATGATACGATTACTAAACCCCTTACTACCGAAAATCCCGATAAATACAGCAGTATAAAGTTTGTTATTTCAGGTGTTGAACAGGAGCAACAGCTCATCGTACAATTGCTGAACGAGAAAAAGGACAGGGTTTTGCGGGAAGAAATTATTACCGAAGACGGAGCAGTGCTTATGGACTATTTAAGAGCAGGAACATATACCCTGCGGCTGATTCGCGACGATAATAAAAACGGCATTTGGGACCCTGCTGTATATTTGGAACGAAAGCAACCCGAATTGGCAGAGTTCTATACCCTTCCCGACGGAAAAGAAGTAATAGAGTTGCCCAATAATACGGATATAACACAGCAAGTAAATGCAGCAACCGTATTTGCCCGCGACCGAAAAAACGAAAGGCCAAAAATAGAGGAAACCCCTCCAATAGATGGTAGTACGCAAATAGATAAATTATTAACAAAAGTAGGCATTCCCAACGATGATAACAAAGCAGAAAGTAGAGAATAAACTGCGGGCAATGCTGATTGCTTCGCTTTTTGTTGTGCTTCCTTTCCTAAGTAAGGCGCAACATTTTATCGGTATTAAAGAAGGTATAAGTATATCTGACATAGCATTCACTCCCGCACAATCCGATAGTTCAACCCGCCAGTGGTTTAATGTAGGTCTTGTTTATAAGTACTACAACTACCCATGGGTGGGTCTTCAAACAGGATTGAATTATGCCGAAAAAGGCTTTGTGTTGGACAGTGTTACCCGCCGCTACAAAGTGATTGAACTACCCTTGTTGTCGCAATTTCATTATGAAACATGGCATTTGCGCTTTCTGATTAATGTCGGCATGTATGCCTCTTATGCTTTGAGCGCGGAACAAAGTTATGAAGACAATGGGGCAACAGTAAAAGAAAACTATGTCTTTGCCGACACTGACCGTCGGATTGAATATGGCGTACATTTGGGCGCAGGCTTTGGACTTGTATTCAAACCTTTTGAACTGCAATTCGAAGCAGGTTATCAGTTCGCTTTTTCTTATATGATGTATCCCCATAATATCAATGAACGCACCATATATAACCACTTTCAACACTGGTTGTTTTCGGTAGCGCTGCTTTTTCAACTGTAAAGTTCAAGGTTTAAAGTTTAAGGTTCAAAGTTTAAAACAATATATGCGGCGGAAAACTAAAGAAGTGAATATCGGAGGCCTTGCTATGGGCGGCAAGCAGCCTGTGCGCGTGCAGACAATGTGCACTACCGATACCTTAGATGTTGCGGCTTCTACGGCGCAGTGTAAACGCATTGCCGAAGCAGGCGCCGATTACGTAAGGTTGACTGCGCAAGGCCTGCGGGAAGTAGAGGCTCTGGCGCAAATTAAACAACAGTTGCGCGCTGCGAGTTACACCATTCCCTTGATTGCCGATGTACATTTTACGCCGAAAGTAGCGCTTGCCGCAGCAGCTGTAGCCGACAAGGTACGCATCAACCCGGGGAATTTCGGGCATAGCCGCGAAGAAGCTGCTGTGCAACTGCTGCAACTCATTGCTGTTTGCCGCCAACACGGCACGGCCTTGCGCATTGGCGTAAACCACGGCTCGCTATCCGAACGCATAATGGAAGACTACGGCGACAGTCCGCAAGGAATGCTCGCCTCGGCGATGGAATTTTTGCATATTTGCAGAGAGCATGATTTTAACGATGTGGTGGTGTCCATGAAATCGAGCAACACAAGGGTGATGGTCGAAGCCTACCGCCTGTTGGTTGCTGCTATGGATGCCGAAAATATGGACTACCCCCTGCACCTTGGCGTAACAGAGGCAGGCGACGGCGACGAGGGTCGCCTCAAATCGGCTGTGGGCATAGGCACGCTGCTGGCGCAGGGCTTGGGCGATACCATAAGAGTATCGCTGACCGAAGCGCCCGAAAATGAAATTCCTGTGGCGCAGGCCTTAGTGCAAATCGCCCCGCAATACCCTTATGCAACCAACTGTACAACAGAAAAAGCGCAATATATTGCACGAAAAGACATTTTGCAGGTAGGGTATAAGGTAGCAACGAGAGAAGAATTATTGCTGCGCCTCTCGTGTCAGGCAGGACCCTTGCTCCTCGATGGCTATGCCGATGATGTAGCCATTTCTGCCGCAATTAATAATGAAATGTTAAGTCGGGCGGAATGCGAAGACTTGGCCGCAACACTATTGCAGGCAACCCGCGTGCGTTTCAGTAAGCCTGAATATATTGCCTGCCCTGGTTGCGGACGCACTCTCTTCGACTTGCAGCCGATGTTAGCGGCTGTGCGCGCGGCCACCCAGCAGTTGAAAGGCTTAAAAATTGCGGTGATGGGCTGCATAGTGAACGGCCCCGGTGAAATGGCCGATGCCGACTACGGTTATGTGGGCGCAGGCCCCGGACTAATTACGCTGTACAAAGGCAAAACACCTGTCAAAAAAAACATTCCGCAACAATTCGCCGTTGCAGAATTGGTAGCTTTAATCAAAGAAAACGGCGACTGGGCAGATGAATAAAAATGTTTTGAATTATTTAACCAATACCTTAACCTATGAAAAAAACTATTATTGATTTTTTTGAAGAAAGTGTTGACAAATACGGCAACAACACCTTCCTTTGGGAAAAAAAGACTACGGCTTATGAACCGATTACGTTTAATCAGACCCGAGAACAAGTATATCGTTTGGCCGCAGGATTAATACAGACAGGCGTTCGGTCGGGCGATAAAATAGCCTTACTGTCGGAAGGGCGTAACAATTGGATTATCGGCGAGTTGGGGATTTTATATACCGGTGCGGCCAATGTCCCCCTTTCTATTAAATTAGAAGAAAGCAACGATTTAATTTTCAGACTTCAACATTCGGAAAGCCGTTTTATAATTGTTTCGGGCAACCAATTAAAAAAAATCCGCCGTATTATATCCTCGCTTCCCTTGATTGAAAAAATATTTGTTTTCGACCCGCAAGACAGTTACGAAAGCAAAGAAATATGGATTGGCGAAATTTTTGCAGCAGGCGACGAGTTTTTGAAAACCAACAAAGATGAACTGATAACCCGAAGTCGGGCAGTACAAAACGATGACTTAGCTACAATCACCTATACTTCAGGAACGACCGCCGACCCGAAAGGGGTTTGTCTTTCGCACCGCAACTACACCGCCAATGTTGAGCAGGCCGTTGCACTTATTGCGATTACTCCAAAGGACAGCAATTTGATAATCATTCCCTTAGACCACTGTTTTGGTCACGTGGCAGGCTTTTATGCCTTTATGCATTATGGAGCGAATGTGGCTACCGTACAGGTAGGCAAGACAGGCAGTGAAACCATAAAAAATATTCCCATAAACATCAAGGAATTTCAGCCTACTGTTATAATGAGCGTCCCGGCGCTGGCGAAGAATTTCCGTAAAAACATTGAAAGCACAATTGAGAAGAAAGGAAAACTAATCAAAAAACTTTTCAATCATGCCTTAAAAACGGCCTATTCTTACAACAAAGAAGGATACAATAAAGGCGGCCGAAATCAAACAGGGAAAAGACTTTTGTTGTTTATTTACGACAAACTGCTGTTTGCCAAAGTACGCAAAGGCATGGGCGGTAAATTACGTTTCTTCATCGGAGGAGGCGCCTTGCTGGATATAGAATTGCAGCGATTTTTCTACGCTATCGGCATACCGATGTTTCAAGGCTACGGACTTTCGGAAGCGACTCCCATTATCTCTGCCAACGGAATAAGAAAGCACAAATTAGGTTCGTCGGGAACATTGGTTGCTAACTTGGAACTCAAAATTTGCGATACGGAAGGCAAAGAACTCCCTCTCGGAGAAAAAGGCGAGATTGTTGTGAAAGGTGAAAACGTGATGCTTGGCTACTGGAAAAACCCCGAAGCGACAAAACAAACCGTTATTGACGGTTGGTTGTACACAGGCGATTTGGGTTATATGGATAAAGACGGTTTTCTGTATGTGCTGGGACGTTTCAAAAGCCTGCTGATTAGCAGCGACGGTGAAAAATACAGTCCGGAAGGAATAGAGGAAGGTATTTGCGATAAAAGCAAATACATCGAACAGATGGTACTTTACAACAATCAAAATCCTTACACTGTGGCGTTGATTGTTCCGAATAAGGAGCAATTGAAAAGGCATGTTGAAGAAACGAACCCGAGTTTATCATGGGAGTCGAAAGAGGCTAAGGAAGCAGCGTTACTTAAGATACAGGATATTATCAACCGCTACAAAGGCTCGGGTATTTATGCGGGTGAATATCCCGAACGCTGGTTGCCGGCGGCTATTGCGGTACTTCCGGAAGCCTTTACCGAACAAAATCAACTGTTAAATTCGTCATTGAAAATGGTTCGGGGCAAGATTGAAGAACGCTACAAAGACCGTTTGGATTATTTATACACTTCGGAAGCAAAAAATATCGTTAATCCATACAATTTAGAGGCCTTGTAATTAATAATTTATTCCCTAACTTTGCAGCCTGAACTTTGGACAAATGGTTATAAATGGGAAATACACGATAAAACATCAGGCTAACTGTCTGATAAATAGTATTTTATCCCACCCCTATATAAGATTGACTATCAGTCAATTACAGCAACTCAGATTATAACGGCAAGGCAACTTCTGTCCTTGCGGCTATGCTATTTTGCCTATCCGAGCACCCGCAATGACAGGATTGCTTCGCCGCTGACGCGGCTCGCAATGACGAAAAAATAAGTAAATAGTAAATAATGATTAATAAATCGCATATCCAAATCAACAAATAAACAAATCATCAAACAAACAATTAAACAAAACAAACAACATGAAAAAATTAATTATGATTGCAGCAATAGTCGGCGTAGCGCTGGCAGGCTGCTCGAAAGGCGAAAACGACAAATTGACCAACGCCTACACCTACGATGGCAAGACATTCAACATTGTCTATGCTAAAAGCTACACCTCGCCCGGCAACGGCATTCAATTTTTCATCAGCCCCACCGTTCCTGCGGAAGACCCTTCCGACGAACCCGATTTCTTCCTCTTTGAATGCCCCATTGAAGCGCTCGGACAGTTAATTAAACTCCACGAGCCTTACGATGATGTCAACTGGTTCCCGTATGTCGCCTTACAATACAACGAAACAGAGTATTGGGGCGGTAGTGTGTCTGACGAAGCAAACCTAAACGACCTTTCCGGTTCCGACAATCGGGTAAAAGTAACTAAGAACACAGGCGCCGACAATTATACCCTCGAATTTGCCATGACCCTAAACGGCAAACGCATTGAAGGGAATTACACAGGAACTTTCGAGGAATATGGCGGCTGGATTTATTAGTGATTAGTGGTTAGTGGTCAGTGGTTAGTGGTTAATAAATAGTAGATAATAGATATTTAGGTAGGGGGCGCGCAGCCCAACTCATAAATCATAACCCATAATTCATAAATAAAAAAGCGGCAGTTCGACTAACCACTAATCACTAATTATAAAAATTACATTTTCTCTACAATAAAGGGATTTGCTCGTTTTTCTTCGCCTACAGTGGTGGCGGGGCCGTGGCCGGAATATACCACTGTCTTGTCGGGCAGAGGAACGATTTTATTCAAAAGGCTGTCTATAATTTCATCATAATCGCCGCCGGGTAAATCGGTGCGGCCAATACAGCCTTGAAACAACAAATCGCCGGTAAGCACAAAATTGCTTTCCTCAGCATAAAAACACACTGAGCCTTTGCTGTGGCCGGGCGTGTGCAAGACCTGCAGTTGCGACTGTCCAAAGCGAATGATTTGCCCATCTTCGAGATAACCGTCAGGAGCGGGCGGGTTTTCCACATTATTATAACCGAAACCCTTAGCAATTTCAGCGGTTTGAGCTAAATATGCTTTGTCGCCGACATGGATATAACTCTTAATGTTGTAGGTTTTCGTAATAAACGCATTGCTCATATTATGGTCGAAATGGCCGTGCGTACTCAATAACATTACAGGTTTCAAATTATGGTTGGCAATAAATTTCTGCAAGCGGGCGCATTCGTGTTCATTTTCGCAGCCACAGTCCACAATAACACATTCGAGCGTATCGTCCCACAACAGGTAGGTGCATACGCGCAATTCATTAAAGTAAAAAACTTTTATTTGCATTAAACTAATCCTCCTTTTCGGCGTTACGAATATAGTATTGAATCATACGCGCCAAGCGGTAAACATCACGGCGAAGCCCAAGCAGCAAGATGGGCGAATCGGAGTAATCCACCGTAACCTTGTCTTCATACATTCGCATCAGGCGCGATAGCGCGCTCTTATTCCGAAAGACCATCTTATTATCGTTATCCGACACCAGCTCAAACTTTACCTGTGCAAACATACGAATGACCTCCTGTTTATACTCTTCGAAGGGTTTGGACGCATATACTTTTTGTTTCACATAACCAATCAAAGGATAAGCTAAGCCGAAAATCACAAAAAACACAACAATACTCGTTATATTGCTCTGTTCGATAAGCTCCGCAAAAGTTAAATCGGGGCGGCTGCTTTTTCCAAGAAAATAACCGATGACATAAATAAGCGTTCCTATCACAAAGAACAGTACAATTGCTTTTAAAGCTTTAATAAAATAACGTTGTGAAATCATAACAGCATATTAGTTTATTGTTGTTCATTAAATTTTTTCCAAGCTAAGGCCGCAGCGCCTAACACGGCAGCATTCTTATTCTCTAAACCCGAAGGCAACAGTTTCACTTTTCCTTTCCAAAAGCTAAGCATGTTGGCTTCCATTTGTTCACGGGTAGGCTCAAAGATATATTTACCGGCATCGGCCAAACCGCCAAAGAGGAAAATAGCTTCCGGCGCAGTGATGGCTACTAAATCGGCCAAAGCGCGACCTAAATACAAACCGGTATGGGCAAAGGCTTCAATTGCAACAGGGTCTCCGTTTTCAGCGGCTTTGGTAATCATCTCGCCGGTGAGTTCATTAAAACTAATAGCTTTCAACTCGCTTGGATCGCGATGGTCGGCTAACAGTTTATATACGGTACGTACAATCCCTGAGCCTGAAGCGTAGGTTTCTAAACAACCACAACGGCCACAGCCGCATTCGCGTCCGTTGGGACTTACAATAATATGCCCGAATTCGCCGGCAAAGCCATCGTGCCCATACAGTAATTCACCATTGATTACAATCCCGCTTCCCAAGCCGGTGCCAAGAGTAATTACCGTGAAATTTTTCATTCCTTTGGCTGCGCCGTACAGCATTTCACCAATAGCAGCAGCATTGGCGTCGTTAGTAATAACCACAGGGAGGTTAGGATAATAAACGGACAGCTTTTCCGCCACCGGCAACACTTCGCCCCAAATTTTTAAATTGGCGGCATGTTCAATATTGCCTGTATAATAGTTTCCGCAGGGAGCGCCGAAACCTATACCTATCAACTCCGTCTCTTCTTTTACCGATTCCTGCAATAATTGCAGTCCATGCACTAAAGCTTCTAAGAAAAGGTCAAATTTTTGGTATTTCATAGTTCGGAAACTACTATCGGCAACAATTTTACCGTCTATATCCACCAAACCATATACGGTATTGTTGCCTCCAATGTCAATGCCTACTGCTAATTTTTTCATAATCAATAATTTTTGTTTAATTAGTTATTTGTTTATTTGTGTAATCGCTATTTCAAAAGGTAAAGATACGAAAAAATTTGTAAATTTGTAATTTATTCTTATTTTGATGTCGATAATAGTAGAAAATATCAGTCATTTATATGGACGGCAAAAGGCGCTGAGTCAGGTTACGCTCCATATTGCTGAAGGACAGGTTACCGGTTTGCTGGGGCCTAACGGCGCGGGTAAGTCCACCCTGATGAAAATCCTTACAGGCTACTTGCAACCTACTTCAGGAACAGCCCTGGTTAATGGTTACAGCATCACCACACAATCCTTGGAAGCCCGCCGCCACATTGGCTATTTGGCAGAGCATAATCCTTTATACTTAGACCTTTATGTCAGGGAATATTTGGAGTTGATGGGACGGTTACAAGGTTTAGGCTCAAAGGCCTTAAAAAGAGCTGAAGAGGTAATTGAATTGACGGAAATTACCCCTGAACGGCACAAATTAATCGGACAATTATCTAAAGGCTATCGGCAGCGCGTGGGCTTGGCGCAGGCCTTGCTACATGAACCGAAGGTGCTAATATTAGACGAGCCTACTTCCGGCCTTGACCCTAACCAGATTGTGGGTATCCGCAACCTGATTACATCACTGGGACGCGAACGCACGGTGTTATTATCCACTCATATTATGCAGGAAGTGGAGGCTGTGTGCAACCGCGTGATTATTATCAACAAAGGGAACATAGTATTAGACGAAGGCATGAGCCGCTTCAGCGGACAATCCTTGGAGGAAAAATTCAGAGAACTGACGATGAGTTGAGCTACGGTATGGTTGCTCTACTTCATCGCCTCTTCAATCGCTACAGCTACGGAAACGGTGGCGCCTACCATGGGATTGTTGCCCATGCCTAAGAAACCCATCATCTCAACGTGAGCAGGCACTGATGAGGAGCCTGCAAACTGTGCATCGCTGTGCATGCGCCCCATGGTGTCGGTCATGCCGTAGGAGGCGGGTCCTGCAGCCATATTGTCGGGGTGCAGGGTACGGCCTGTGCCGCCGCCCGAGGCCACAGAGAAGTATTTCCGGCCTTGCTCCACGCATTCTTTTTTGTAAGTGCCTGCAACAGGGTGCTGGAAGCGGGTAGGATTGGTAGAGTTTCCTGTAATGGAAACATCAACGCCTTCTTTACGCATGATGGCTACGCCCTCGCGCACATCGTCTGCGCCGTAGCATTTTACCTTAGCGCGCTCGCCGGAGGAATAAGCGGTTTCATTGACCACTTTCAACTCGCCGTTAGCGTAGTCGAACTGCGTTTGCACGTATGTAAAACCGTTAATGCGCGAGATAATCATCGCCGCATCTTTACCCAAGCCGTTGAGAATCACGCGCAGCGGCTCTTTGCGCACCTTATTGGCCGATTTGGCAATGCCTATGGCGCCTTCGGCTGCGGCAAAGGACTCGTGGCCAGCTAAAAAAGCAAAGCACTTGGTGTCGTCTCTCAATAACTTAGCAGCTAAGTTCCCGTGTCCGATGCCCACCTTACGGTCGTCGGCAACCGAGCCGGGAATGCAGAAAGCCTGCAAGCCGATTCCTATAGCTTCGGCGGCTTCTGCCGCTTTCTTACAGCCGTTTTTAATAGCAATGGCAGCGCCCAGCACGTAGGCCCACTTTGCATTTTCAAAGCAAATAGCCTGTATTTCTTCGCAAATTTTATAAGGATTAATACCCTTAGCCTCGCAAATCGCCTTAGCCTCATCAAGGTCTTTAATGTTGTATTGTTTAAGTACCGCTTCCACTTGTTTAATTCGGCGGTCGTAACTTTCAAATAATGTCATGAGTTTATAAAGTTAAAAAGTTTATAAAGTTTAAAGTTGTTTTTTGTTGAACTTTGAACCTATTCTTGTCTCGGGTCAATGTATTTGGCGGCTTCGGCAAAGCGGCCGTAGGTGCCGGTGGCTTTCTTCAACGCTTCGTTAGCGTCAATGCCTTTCTTGATGAAGTCCATCATTTTGCCTATGTGTATAAATTCATAACCGATTACTTCGCCTTCCTTATCTAAGGCCACGCGGTTGATATAACCTTCGGCCATTTCGAGGTAGCGCACGCCCTTTGCGAGGGTACTATACATAATTCCTATCTGGCTACGCAAGCCCTTCCCTAAATCTTCAAGACCGGCGCCTATAGGCAAACCGCCTTCCGAGAAGGCACTTTGGGTGCGGCCATACACAATTTGCAGGAACAATTCACGCATGGCGGTATTAATGGCGTCGCACACCAAGTCGGTGTTCAAGGCTTCAAGAATGGTTTTACCTGCCAGTACTTCGGCGGCCATAGCAGCCGAATGGGTCATGCCGGAACAACCGATGGTTTCTATCAGGGCTTCCTGAACAATCCCTTCTTTCACATTCAAGGTCAGCTTGCAGGCGCCTTGATGAGGGGCGCACCAGCCCACGCCGTGGGTCAGTCCCGAAATGTCTGTAACTTCTTTTGCTTTCACCCATTTCCCTTCTTCGGGAATAGGCGCAGGACCGTGATTTGGTCCCTTCTTCACAACACACATGTGTTGCACTTCATGAGAATACTCCATAAATATTATATGTTTTAAAATCGATAAGCAAAACCAATCATGAACTGCATAGAACCAACGCCTATTTCTGCATTCACCGCAAAATTTTCAAGAAAAAAATAAGAAACGCCAACATGTAAGTCGCCGTAAAGAAACACATTATTTCCCAATTGGTTACTATGGGTGGCAAAGCCTAATCCCATGCTAATTCCTCCGTAAGTATCCAAGCCCGGCACCTCCCAACCATAATGGAAATTACTGCGTAGGGCAACATTGAGGCGGGAAAAATTCATTCCCTCATACGATGCTAATCCCATTCCTGCCTCAGCGCCAAGGGAAATAACGCCCGGTCCTGCCTGCCATAGTCCTTTTTGAGCAGCTATTTTAAAACCAAAACCATAGAGCATACGGCTACCGCCATAAATGTGGCCTCCAAGGCCTATATCGGCATTAACCATCCAAGTACCTACTTCTATAGGGTCGGTAGGGGCGTCTTGGGCGCGTGCAGGGAAACTTGAGCCAAGCAACAAACAAACAACGCAACAAACAGTAAATATTTTCTTCATAATATACTATCTTAATTTTTGAAAAAATTTTGGCAAAGGTAGCAATTTTAATTTAGAAACTGTTTTGAATTTCTAAAAATAACATATAAACATTCTTTTATCTATTAGGCTGTTTTTTAATGCAAAGGTTTAATCCGTAAATGACTACATCGACAATATCTTCGCTATTTTCACCCAGTTGCGGTTGAGGGCGTTGTGGTTGGCAATGGCTTTTACGAAAGGCGTATGTACTATTTCGCCGTTAATTTCGCCGACCATCACGTCGCTGAGGCCGTCGAGTAGAGCAACCACTGCTCCGTAGCCTAACACGCTGGCCAACACGCGATCGCTGCACGAGGGGGACCCGCCGCGCTGGATATGTCCCAGGGTGGTTACCCGCGTTTCGTAGGCGGGCAGGATTTCCTTTACCTTGGCGGCGACTTCGGTGGCGCTGCCGACCCTACAGCCTTCGGCTACAATGACGATGCCCGAAGTTTTATTTTTCCGACGACCATACTCTAAATAATCGCACAGGGCCTGAATGTCCGACTCCACTTCGGGAATGAGGGTAGCCTCGGCGCCGGTGGCAATAGATGTGCTGAGGCCTATAAAACCCGCATCGCGCCCCATGACCTCTACGAAAAATATAATATTGTGAGAATCAGCTGTATCCCGAATTTTATCAATGGCGCTGATGGCAGTATTAATAGCCGTATCGTAACCTATGGTGAAATCGGTGCCGTATATGTCATTATCGATGGTACCGGGAATGCCTACTACAGGCAGCCCGAACTCCTGATGCAGCGCATGTGCGCCCCGAAACGACCCGTCGCCGCCGATGACAGCCAAGGCGTCTATACCTGCTTCTAACATGTTGTGATAAGCCACCTTACGCACCTCCGATTCACAAAATTGAGGACAGCGCGACGATTTCAGGATAGTCCCACCCAAGGAGATAATTTTCGACACCGAGTGATTTTGCATGGGAAGGAAATCTTTTTCCAGCAGGCCGGTATATCCGCGTTTAATTCCTATAACTTCGAGATTATGATATATGCCAACACGCACAACGGCGCGTATGGCGGCATTCATGCCCGGGGCGTCGCCTCCTGAGGTTAAAACGCCTATTTTTCGAATTGGACTCATGGTTCTCATTAAAAATAAACTGCAAAAATAGCAAAAAGCAACATTTTTTCAAAAAAAGATTACCTTTGCAATATTGATTGATCACCACTCTTTATGAAAAACGCAGATAGGATACTTGATACCCGAAGGGAATTATATCAGAGTTATGGCAATGAATACGAAAAAATATTCTTTGACGACGACACAGGTGGGTATGTTGTGAAACATATCGGTCATAAATTAGACCCAGAAACAGGTAAATTCGAGATGAAATCTGCTCATATACTTGCCCATAAGGGATATGCTATTGAAATGATGGACGAATCTGATTTTACCAAACCGCAATACGATATTAAAGTAGATGGAGTACCATCAGAAGTAAAAGTAATGAGTGGGTTTAGAAATATACACAGAAGGGCGGAACAAGCATCTAAACAAGGTGCAAAAAGAATTATATACTATATTAATTTTGAGAATGATAGGGAAATGCTTAATCGTTTTAATAATGTATATAAAACCATAGGCCCTATCAATGAAATATGGTATATTAAAAATGAAAAGCTACACTTCCATCTAAAAATATAACCCCTGTGAAAAACAGAGGTTACCTATGCGTCCAGGAGGGACAAACCCTTTCCCCGACACTGCAAATATACAAACTTTTTCTTAAACCGCAAAATTTTTGCAGAAGAATATTTCCTGCTTTAACACAATTTCTTCTAATATTTTCACAAATTTTTAACATATACCTGATTATCAAATAAATAACAATTTATACGTAACTATAACAGCGGCGTTATCTGCGTGTTAAAATATTTTTCAAATTATTGACATATCGCTATTGTGCACTTACACAGTAAAATAGAAAACGTATAAGCATTAATCTATGCAGGAAGGGGCAAAAAAAACGATCTTTTGTTGAAATCTTGTTTGTAAATAAAAAAAAATAATCCTATCTTTGCAGCCCCAAAAAATGGGCATAATATAATTATTGTACAAGTATAAACGTTTAGAAGCTATATGTTACAACCGAAAAAAACCAAGTTCAGAAGGCGGCAAAAAGGCCGTATGAAAGGAATTGCCCACCGAGGTCATGAATTGACTTTCGGCTCGTTCGGCATCAAAACGATGGAAGAAAGCTGGTTAACAGGCCAGCAATTAGAAGCTGCCCGTCAGGCTGTTGTGCGTTACATGAAACGTGAAGGCCAAATTTGGATTCGCGTGTTCCCCGACAAGCCCTTCACCAAGAAACCCGCCGAAGTACGTATGGGTAAAGGTAAGGGTGCGCCCGAAGGCTTTGTGGCCCCTGTTACTCCCGGCCGTATTTTAATTGAAGCTGAAGGCGTTCCGATGGAAATAGCCAAGGAAGCCCTTCGTCTGGGAGCCCAGAAATTGCCCGTAACTACCAAATTTATAGTACGCAGGGATTACGCAGAATAATTAAAACAATAGATAATAATGAAAACTCCGGAACTACGCGAGCTGTCAGTAAAAGACCTCAAAGAACGCCTCGAAACCGATAAGGCGAATTTTGCCCGTATGAGAATCAATCATGCCATCTCGCCGTTGGAAGACTCTTCAAAAATCGGTAAGGCCCGCAGACAGATTGCGCGTATGAATACCATTATGGCACAAAAGTTAAACGAGGATAAAAAATAATTCAAATGGAAAGAAATCTTCGGAAAGAAAGAATTGGGTTGGTGGTAAGCAACAAAATGGATAAGTCCATCGTGGTTGCCGTACGACGTAAAGTAAAGCACCCCATTTACGGAAAATTCGTAAATAAAACCACAAAATTTACAGCTCATGACGAGAAGAATGAGTGTAGCGAAGGCGACACCGTACGTATTATGGAAACTCGTCCGCTGAGTAAAAATAAATGTTGGAGATTAGTTGAAATCGTAGAAAAAGTAAAATAGCCATGATACAACAAGAATCACGCTTATTAGTAGCAGACAACAGCGGCGCAAAGGAAGTGCTTTGCATTCGAGTACTCGGAGGCACCCGCCGCCGTTATGCCGGTGTTGGCGACAAGATTGTAGTTACAGTGAAAAGCGCAATGCCGGGAGGCGATGCCAAAAAAGGCACGGTAACTAAAGCCGTTGTCGTACGCACAAAAAAAGAAATTCGTCGCCCTGACGGTTCATATATTCGCTTTGACGATAATGCCTGCGTGCTGTTGAATGCACAGGGCGAGGTGCGCGGAACCCGTATCTTTGGGCCTGTAGCCCGCGAACTGCGCGAAAATTATATGAAAATTGTTTCATTAGCACCGGAGGTACTGTAATGCAAAAGAAACGCCATATTAAAAAAGGAGACACCGTATTTGTTAATGCAGGTGACGACCGTGGCAAAACAGGCAAAGTCCTGGAAGTAATTGCCGACAAAAACCGCGCCATAGTTGAGGGTATCAACTTAGTGAGTAAACATACCAAGCCTAATTCCAAAACGCCTCAGGGAGGCATCATCAAAAAGGAAGCAGGGATTCATATTTCCAACCTGCAAGTGGTTGACCCCACATCGGGCGCGCCTACCCGCATCGGCCGCCGTTTGAATGAGAAGGGGAAATTAGTACGTTACGCAAAAAAATCGCAAGAGGAGATTAAATAATGGCAAAGAAAGAAGGAGCTTCAAAGGCTGCAGCCGGTGTGCAACAGGCTACCCCTAAGGGATATATTCCGGCTCTACAGAAAAAATACAAAGAAGAAATTGTTGCCAAGTTGATGAAGGACTTTAACTACACTTCCGTAATGCAGGTTCCTCGTCTCGAAAAAATCGTCATCAATCAAGGTGTTGGCAGCGCCGTTGCCGATAAGAAGTTGATTGAAGTAGCGCAAAACGAATTGACGCTGATTGCCGGACAAAAGGCTATTCAGACTCATTCAAAGAAAGACATTTCTAACTTCAAACTGCGTAGAGGTATGCCTATAGGCGTAAAAGTTACCTTGCGCCGCAAGAAAATGTATGAGTTTCTTGATCGTTTGGTAAGCGTGGCTCTGCCCCGTATCCGCGATTTCCAAGGGATTACCGCCAAGTTCGACGGACGTGGTAATTACACCTTAGGCATTAAAGAACAAATCATTTTCCCTGAAATCGACATCGATAAAATTACAAAAATCTTAGGCATGGAAATGTCGTTCATCACTGATGCTAAGCGTGATGAAGAAGCATACGCCCTGCTGCGCGAATTCGGATTACCTTTCAAAACAAATAAGAAGTAATATGGCAAAAGAATCAATGAAAGCACGCGAAGTGAAACGTGCAAAATTGGCGGCAAAATATGCTGAAAAACGTAAGGCCCTGAAAGAAGCCGGCGACTGGGTTGCTTTGGCGAAATTGCCCAAGAACTCAAGCCCTGTTCGCCTGCATAACCGTTGTTCCATCACCGGTCGCCCCAAAGGCTATATGCGTATGTTCGGCATCAGTCGTATCCAATTCCGCGAAATGGCCAGCAAGGGTCTCATTCCGGGCGTGCGCAAAGCTTCATGGTAAAAGAGTAAAGAGTTAAGCGTAAGTCGTTAAGCGATTGTAACGACACTTCACGTCTCACGCTTCACAAAATATAAAATATGGATATCGGGCGCTGCAAGCGCTGCAAACTTAAAAAACAAAAACAACAATGACTGATCCAATCGCAGATTTTTTGACAAGAATTAGAAATGCATCGGCAGTAGGCCACAAGACGGTTGAAATCCCCGCTTCAAAAATGAAGATGGAACTTACCCGCATTTTGCATGAAAAAGGCTATATTTTAGCCTACAAAGTAGTAGAAGGAAGTCCTTCAAACAGTATTAAAATCGCATTAAAGTATCACCCCGATACCAAGCGTCCGGCGATTAAGAAGCTCCAGCGCGTGAGTACCCCCGGTTTACGCCAGTACACCGATGTGGACAATATGCCGCGCGTATTGAACGGTTTGGGGATAGCTATTCTTTCCACCTCCAAAGGAATCATGACGGATAAAGAAGCCAAGGTTCAAAATGTAGGCGGCGAAGTTCTTTGCTACATATATTAAACTTTGAACTTTAAACTTTTAAACTTTATAAACTAAATATAGTATGTCACGAATAGGAAAATTACCTGTAGACCTGCCCTCGGCCGTAACCATAAAGGTGGAAAACGGCAATGTGGTTGTGGTGAAAGGCCCGCTCGGAGAACTGCGTCAGAAAGTAGATGCAGATATTAAAGTATCCGTAGAGGGAAGCGTGTTGACGGTAAGCCGTCCCACCGACCAGCCCCGCCACCGCTCCATGCACGGTTTATACCGCGCCTTGATTGCCAACATGGTTAAGGGCGTATCAGATGGGTTCACCATCAAACAAGAATTAGTCGGCGTGGGTTACCGCGTAGAAGTGAACGGACAAATCCTGCAGTTTAGCCTCGGCTATTCTCATGATATTCATTTCGAAATACCCAAAGAAGTTAAGGCAGTTGCAGAAACTGTGAGAAAAGGGGCTAACCCTGTGTTAACCCTGACCAGTCACGACAAGCAATTGATAGGGCAGGTAGCGGCGAAAATCCGCTCATTCCGTAAACCCGAACCTTACAAAGGAAAAGGTATTAAATTTGTTGGCGAACAAATTCGCCGTAAAGCCGGTAAATCGGCCAGTGCAAAATAATTAGGGAGGTAGCGTTATGGCATTATCAAAAATTGAAAGAAGACAAAGAATTCGGTATCGCATACGTAAAATCGTTAGCGGTACGGCTGAACGTCCCCGCATGGCGGTGTATCGCAGCAACAAATCAGTATATGTACAATTTATCGACGATGTGGCCGGAGTTACCCTTGCAGCCGCATCATCACGCGATAAATCATTGGTGGAAACCGTTAAGGGCAAACCCGGCGTTGAAGTGGCCAAATTAGTAGGCCAGTTAGCCGCCGAGCGTGCAACGGCAAAGGGCATCACTACCGTGGCTTTCGACCGCGGAGGGTACCTTTATCATGGAAAAGTTAAAAATTTAGCAGAAGCCGCCCGCGAAGGGGGTCTTAAATTCTAATTAGATAAACTATGACTACAAACGTTAAAAAAGTAAAGACAACCGATTTGGAGTTAAAAGACCAATTAGTGGCTATTCAACGTGTAACTAAGGTAACCAAAGGGGGACGCCACTTCAGTTTTGCAGCTATTGTTGTAGTGGGCGATGAAAATGGGGTTGTAGGCTATGGCCTCGGAAAAGCAGGCGAAGTAACTTCTGCTATTGCTAAAGGTGTTGAAGACGCCAAGAAAAACTTAGTGCGTATTCCTTTGAATAAGCGTACTATTCCTCATGAACAAACAGCTAAATTCGGCGGCGCACAAGTGTTTATGAAGCCCGCAGCTCCGGGTACAGGAGTGAAGGCAGGGGGCGCTATGCGCGCTGTGTTCGAAAGTGTGGGCATTCACGACGTGCTGGCTAAATCAAAAGGCTCATCGAACCCGCACAATTTAGTGAAAGCTACGATTGCTGCATTGCTCGAATTGCGCGATGCTTATACTGTTGCGGGTGTTCGCGGCGTGAATATGCAAAAAGTATTTAAAGGATAAGGAGAAGCAACTATGGCAAAAGTGAAAATTACGCAAATAAAAAGTAAAAACGGTGCAACCGACCGCCAAATAGCAACTTTGGTATCCTTAGGCCTGCGCCGTATGCACCAAACCGTTGAACGCGAAGTCAACGATGTTACTAAAGGCATGATAGAGAAAGTACGGCATTTGGTAAAAATAGAAGAAATTGCAGAAGAGGTTAAGGCTGCAAAACCCCGTGCTTCCCGTGCGAAGAAAAACGTAGAAGCGCAAAATGTTGTGCCTGCAGAAGAAAATGTAGAAGCACCAGCGATTGCGGCGGAAGAAGAAAACAACGTAGAGGCGTAACGCCTTAGGTCTAACAAACAGCGAGTTAATAATTAGCGATAGCATAAAAATAAAAAAGATGAGTTTACACAAATTAACCCCGGCGGCGGGGTCAACCCATAAGACTAAACGTATTGGCCGTGGCGAAGGCTCCGGCCGCGGAGGAACTTCTACACGCGGCCACAAAGGCGCCCAATCGCGTTCAGGTTATTCGCGCAAAAAAGGTTTTGAAGGCGGCCAGATGCCCCTGCAACGCCGTTTGCCTAAATATGGTTTCAACAACATGAGCCGTATCGAATACAAACCCATTAACCTGTCAACCCTCCAAGCTTTGGTGGATAAAAATAATGTACAGGACATTACGCATGACATTTTGATTAATGCCGGATTGGTATCTAAAAACGACAAGGTTAAAATTCTTGGCAACGGTACGCTTAGCGCTACCGTAAACGTAACTGCGCACGCCTTCTCAAAAACGGCGATTGCTGCTATTGAAGCTAACAAGGGTACAGCAACCAAACTTTAAATCGTGCCATGAAAAAGTTAATTACAACCATACAAAATATCTTCAAGATTGAGGAACTGCGCACAAGAATAATTTACACTGTTCTTTTGCTCTTGGTTTATCGCTTGGGAAGTTTTGTCGTATTACCGGGGATTGACCCCTTGCAATTGGCCAACTTACAATCGCAATCGTCGGAAGGGCTGATAGGTTTGCTCAACCTCTTTTCAGGAGGAGCATTTGGTAACGCCTCCGTTTTTGCCTTGGGGATTATGCCTTACATTTCGGCCTCTATCGTTATTCAGCTGTTGGGAATGATGATTCCTTATTTTCAGCGTTTACAGCGTGAAGGTGAAAGCGGCCGCCGCAAGATGAACCAAATGACCCGCTATCTGACCATAGCGATTTTGACTTTGCAGGGACCTGCTTATATTGCGAACCTGCATGCTCAAATTCCCGCATCAGCCTTTATGCTAAGCGGCTTTGGATATAACCTTTTTGCTACCCTGATCCTTATTTCAGGCACGATGTTTGTAATGTGGTTAGGCGAACGTATTACCGATAGAGGTATCGGCAACGGTATTTCCTTAATCATTACCGTAGGTATCTTGGCCCGCCTGCCCTTTGCATTTGTGGCAGAATTAGGTTCCCGCCTGAATGAAACAACAGGAGGTATCCTGATGTTTATTGTTGAAATAGTGGTGTTGTTCTTCATCTTTGCCGCAACTATTGCCTTAGTGCAGGGAACACGCAGAATCCCCGTACAATATGCCAAGCGTATTGTCGGCAACAAACAATACGGCGGCGTGCGTCAATATATTCCGTTGAAGATTAATGCTGCCGGTGTTATGCCTATCATCTTCGCTCAGGCATTGATGTTTATTCCATTACTGCTGTCGGGTTTTGATGCTACCAGCGGCATTGCTGCCGCCTTCGGGAACCACACAGGATTTTGGTATAATTTTACCTTCGGTTTAATGGTCGTACTCTTCACTTATTTCTATACAGCCGTAACAGTGAACCCCACCAATATGGCTGACGAGATGAAGAAAAACGGAGGTTTTATTCCCGGTATAAAACCCGGTAAGAAAACAGCCGAATATTTAGACGAGGTAATGTCGCGCATTACATTACCCGGCTCTATCTTCTTGGCTTTAGTGGCTATTTTGCCTGCTTTTGCCATGATATTAGGCGTTAGTAATCAATTTGCTCTTTTCTATGGCGGCACCTCCCTGCTTATTATGGTGGGCGTGGTATTGGACACCTTGCAGCAAATTGAAAGCCATCTGCTAAACCGTCATTATGACGGATTGATGAAATCCGGACGTCTGAAAGGGCGTAACGGATAGCAACAGTAAACAGGCGGCGGCAATGAATTTTGCCGTTCGCTATGTGCTGAAATGTTCTTTGGAAAAATGATAGCACTGAGAACCAACGAGGAAATCGCACTGCTGAAAGAAAATGCGCTTTTAGTATCGAAGACCTTGGCAGAGGTCGGCAAAAGAATACAGCCGGGAATAACCACATTAGAATTGGATAAATTGGCTGAAACCTTTATCCGCGACCATGGTGCGGAACCGGCATTCTTAGGTTACGAGGGATTTCCAAATTCCTTATGTATCTCGGTAAATGATGTGGTTGTGCATGGTATTCCTTCGGCATATCGCCTTCAGGAAGGAGATATTGTGGCTATAGATTGCGGTACGCGCTATAAGGGGTATTACGGTGATTCGGCTTATACCTTTGCGGTAGGCAAAATCAGTCGGGAAGCAGAAACTTTGCTGAGTGTAACGAAAGATTCGCTCTACAAAGGCATAGCGCAGGCAATAGCAGGTAACCGTGTGGGTGATATTTCCGCTGCCGTGCAAAGCCATGCCGAACAGTTCGGTTACGGAGTGGTTCGCGAGATGGTTGGACATGGGATAGGCCGTAAGATGCACGAGGCCCCCGAAGTGCCGAATTTCGGCAAAAGAGGGCGCGGAAAGCAGTTGAAAGAAGGAATGGTGATTTGCATTGAGCCGATGATTAACGAGGGGACTAAAAAGGTGTATCTCGATAAGGACGGTTGGACCCTGCATACCGAAGATAATAAACTAAGCGCCCATTTTGAGCTAATGGTTTGTATCAGAAAAGGCCACCCCGAAGTCCTGTCAACCTTTGAGTATATTGAAAAAGAATTAAGATATTAAAATAGAAAATAAATAAAATAAACCGTAAACTTTTAAACTTTAAACTATTATAAACTATGTCTAAACAGGCAGCGATAGAAAAAGAAGGCATTATCATCGAAGCATTATCCAATGCCATGTTCCGCGTGGAGCTGGATAATGGGCATGTTATTATTGCCCACATTTCCGGAAAGATGCGTATGCACTATATCCGCATACTGCCGGGCGACAGGGTGCGCGTGGAGATGTCGCCTTACGATTTAACCAAGGGCCGCATAGCCTTTAGACATAAATAAAAATGAAGAAATAAACTTTAGTAAAAAAAAAAGAAAAAAGATATGAAAATAAAAGCATCTATTAAGAAACGCAGCGAGGACTGCAAGATTGTAAAACGCAAGGGGCGTTTGTATGTGATTTGCAAAAAGAACCCAAAGTTCAAAATGCGTCAAGGCTAAGATAATAAATAATAAATAATAAATAACAAATTATTGTATGGCACGTATAGCCGGGGTAGATTTACCCAAAAATAAACGCGGGGAGATAGGCCTGACCTACATCTACGGCATTGGCCGCAGTACAGCTCAAAGCATTCTCCAGCAAGCAAGCATTGATTATAACATCAAGGTAAAAGATTGGAATGACGAGCAGATAAACGCCATTCGTTCGCTTATTCAACAGGGCGGCTTCAAAATTGAAGGAGAACTGCGCTCCATGGTTCAATTGAACATCAAACGGTTGATGGACATTGGTTGTTACCGTGGTATCCGTCACCGTATCGGTTTGCCTGTTCGCGGCCAAACCACCAAGAACAACGCCCGCACACGTAAGGGTAAGAAGAAAACTGTAGCAAATAAGAAAAAAGCAACTAAATAGCAGGTAACATGGCAAAAAAGACCACAACAACGAAGAAAAGAGTAGTGAAGGTTGACGCTAACGGACAAGCGCACGTTCACTCCACATTTAACAATGTGATTGTAACTTTGGCAAACAGCGAAGGACAGGTAATCAGTTGGTCGTCGGCAGGTAAAATGGGATTTCGCGGTTCGAAAAAGAACACGCCCTATGCCGCACAAACCGCAGCCACCGATTGCGCTAAGGTAGCCTTCGATTTAGGTTTACGCAAGGTAAAAGTATATGTTAAAGGGCCGGGAGCCGGACGCGAGTCGGCTATCCGCACCATTAGCTCCGTCGGTATTGAAGTTACCGAAATTATTGATGTTACTCCTTTGCCGCACAACGGCTGCCGTCCTAAGGGACGCCGCAGAGTATAGTTTAAAGTTCAAGGTTTAAAGTTCATTAAAGTATAAAAAATACTCAACTTTATAACTTTCAACTTTATAAACTTTCAACTCAAAGGTTAAAGCATACAAGCTTAATAATTAAACAACCCCGGCGGCAACGGGTAATATTCGGCAAAAATTAAATGGCAAGATACACAGGGCCAACAACAAAAATCGCCCGCAAGTTCGGAGAGCCTATTTATGGCCCCGACAAGAATTACGACCGCAAAGCCTATCCTCCGGGGCAGCACGGCTTGGCAAAGAAACGTAAAAAAGTGTCTGAGTACGGTGTTCAGTTACAGGAAAAACAAAAGGTAAAATACACCTATGGCATTCTTGAACGCCAGTTCAGCAACCTTTTCCAAAAGGCTTCACGCATGAAAGGACGTAAAGGTGAAAACCTCTTGTTCCTTTTGGAAAGCCGTCTCGACAATGTGGTTTACCGTTTGGGTATAGCGCCTACGCGCGCAGCTGCCCGTCAGTTGGTTACACATCGTCATATTGTGCTTAACGGTAAGGTCTGCAATATTCCTTCCTGCACCATTAAACCCGGCGACTTGGTCGGCGTACGCGAACGTTCACAGGCGCTTGAGGTAATTCAGGATAATGTAAGCGGACGCGGAACAAGCAAATACCCATGGTTAGAATGGGATAGCGCTACGCTTACCGGTAAATTTGTAAGCCTGCCTGAACGTACCGAAATCCCCGAAAACATCAACGAACAGTTGATAGTGGAATTGTACTCAAAATAGTCCCTGTTTTTAAATTTTATATATCAAAATTATGGCAATATTAGCGTTTCAAAAACCAGATAAGGTAATATTACTTGAAGTTACCGATACTTTCGGACGTTTTGAGTTCCGCCCTTTAGAGCCGGGTTACGGCATCACTGTCGGCAATGCTTTACGCCGCATTTTATTATCCTCGCTCGAAGGTTATGCAATAACCTCAGTGAAGATAGCAGGCGTTGACCACGAATTTGCTACTATTCCCGGCGTTATTGAAAATGTTGTAGAAATAATACTGAACCTTAAACAAGTTCGTTTTAAGAAAATGGTAGAAGAAGAGAATGGCGAATCCGTATCAATTACCATTACCGGACAGGAATTTTTCAAGGCTGGCGATATTTCTAAGCATCTTTCGTCGTTCAAGGTGTTGAACCCCGACTTGTTGATTTGTCAAAAAGAGGTCGGAGTGAAACTTCAAATTGAATTAACCATCGGTAAGGGACGCGGATATGTTCCCGCCGAAGAAAATAAACCTGAAAATGCTCCTTTCGGCTTAATTCCCATTGATTCGATTCATACTCCTATTAAAAACGTAAAATATACCGTTGACAACTGGCGTGTGGAACAAAAAACCGACTATGAGAAATTAATGCTCGAAATTACTACCGACGGCTCTGTTCACCCTAAAGAAGCCTTGCGTGAAGCAGCAAAAATTCTGATATATCACTTTATGCTCTTCTCCGAAGATAAGATTAGCTTTGACGTTCCGGAGGAAACCATTAACGAGGAATTTGATGAGGAAACATTGCGCATGCGCCAACTGCTTAAAACCCGTTTGTCGGACATGGAGCTTTCGGTGCGTGCTCTCAATTGCCTCAAAACAGCAGAGGTGGAAATATTAGGCGAATTAGTACGGTTCCAACGCAGCGATTTGTTAAAATTCCGCAATTTTGGCCGTAAATCACTTACCGAATTGGACGCCCTTCTCGATCGGTTGAAGCTAAATTTCGGCATGGATATTACAAAATATAAACTTGACAAAGAATAAGAAGCGATGAGACATAACAAGAAATTCAATCATCTCGGGAGAAAGAGCGGCCACCGAAAAGCCATGTTAGCCAATATGGCCTCTTCTCTCATTTTACATAAACGTATTGAAACAACAGAAGCTAAAGCCAAGGCCTTGCGTGTGTATGTAGAGCCTTTGATTACAAAATCGAAAGACGACACTACGCATTCGCGCCGTACGGTGTTTAGTTACCTGAAAGATAAGTATGCCGTTTCGGAATTGTTCCGCGAAGTGGCTCCGAAAATTATGACGCGCCCCGGCGGTTATACACGTATTTTGAAAATAGGCTTCCGCCCCGGCGACGCTGCCGATATGGCTATGATCGAATTGGTTGACTTCAACGAAACAGCTATGGGTATAACTAAAACGACAGCGAAGAAAACTACCCGCCGTAGCCGCGGCAAGAAAGGTGCAGTAACTTCCGAAGGTGAAGCTGCTGCCGAAGGCGCAGAAGGGAAACCGAAAAAAGTAGTTGAAAAGAAGTCGGCAGCTAAAAAACCGAAGAATGTTTCCAAAGCCGTAACTGCTAAACCCACCAAGGCCGCCGGCCATGCTCCCAAGCAGACCCATACGAAAAGAGGGAGTTAGGGGTATTCAGGAAATAGTTGCTCCTTAGGAATACGCTTTAGGCAACAGCGATGTAGAGGCATATTCCGACAAAAAGTATCGTATAAAAATGAGCCGAAAAAGTCGCTTGGCTTTTTCTTTCAATATTTCCATCAATTTCTTCAAATTCCAGGCAGTAGCCGCCATCAAGGCATTGATCTGTATGCCTTGTTCGCCTTGTAAATAATTTTGTGCCAGTCTGTGGTCTGTCTTCAGGTGTCCGATGATGGGTTCTATTGCTGCTCGCGAGCGAAATTCAATAAAATTCATTATATTTGCGTATAATTGTAGAGTTGTGCGACACCCGCTGGCGACAGTGCGAAAACGAAGCGAATAAGAAGAAAAATATCTGACAAGGTAGAATAAATATGAATCAGACCCAATTTCAAGCAGGATATGTACTTGACAGCATCAAGGAAGTGCTAAAAGATTACGGTAAAGAGAAAGAAGTTAAAGGACTTCTGAAACATTTGTCGTGTTTTGACATTGAAGCCGATTGCAATATTTTTTCTAATTCGGAAAATCCATTTGTTTCAGTAATTCACAATCTAATTTCGAGAGGAATACCCACGCGACCAAGTGTTTATATTGAAAATAAATTTTTAGAGACATTTCAAAAATTCATAATTGACGATACTGATTTTGCAAAACAATTAGGAAACATAAAGTATATTCCGTCATTTGACAAAGAAGAAATCAAAAGCATGTTTTCAGCCTTGCACATCATTGACCCAAGAGTAAAACTGACTGAAAATAATTATGGTTTTGTGCTTGGAAGTAATTTTGAGAGAGATTTTATTTTCAACTATTTATCAGCGAATAAATTAGATTTTTTGCAACAACTTTTAGAATCTCAAAGAAAACTTAATACAATCGTTACATCTGAAATAGGACATAACTTTCATTCTCAAAGAGTAGATTTCTCGTATGAATTTCCATACGAACTTGAAGAATCATTTGAGAATTTCGGAGAGAAGAAAGTAAAAACTTATAATCAAGGATTGATTGTTGAAATTGACGGAACAAAATTCCATACAAACCCACAACAAGCACAATTAGACAAATTTCGAGATAAATCAGCAAAAGAAACCAAATGGATAACTAAAAGAATATCGAATTTTGAAACAACTGACTTTGCTAATTGGATTAAACGCTCTAATTCGTTGAAAATTATTGCTGAAAATCACAGCAAAGAAATAAAAAACGATTGGCTCGACATTCTACAATTAACGCTATCACCTTTTGCTATCGCAAGAGTTCAAAAGACGATTATTGAACTTATATTATCCAATAATCTCGACTTACACGCCAAAGAATGGAATATTTTAGCAATTGAAAGAGATGTGCCTTGCTTTAGTTTAGCGATAGAAGATTTAAAACAACAATTTGAACAACTTTTTTCTCTTGCAGGAATAAAAAACATTTTTCCAACTGTTAATTTGCACGTTTTAAGCACGGAAGAATTTGTAAATTCAATATTACATAATGTAACACCAAAACTCATAAATGATTTTCAGAGTAAACAAGAATTTGATTTAATTATTGATATTTCTATCCTGCAAAGGCGAGGAGTAATCAAAACAGATATTAAGTTCAATGGAAGGGCGAAAGTCATAATTCGTTCATCTCATTATGTAAATTCCGAGAGAAAAATTTACACATCGGACTTGATTGAATACAAACCTATCACATTAAAAACAGAAAAAGAAACCTACGAGGATATTCCCGAAGCGAAAGAAACTTTGACTTATTTTCTTCAAAACATTTTCAGAAAAGAGAGTTTTAGAGAAGGGCAACTGCCAATCCTAAACCGGGCATTGCAATGTAAAAGCGTAATAGGTTTGCTGCCCACAGGAGGCGGGAAATCTTTGACATATCAATTGGCTTCATTGTTGCAACCCGGAGTTACAATGGTGATTGACCCGATAAAATCCTTAATGCAAGACCAATACGATAATCTTGTAAAAAATGGGATTGACAGTTGTAATTTTATCAATTCAAAATTAACTCGCGAAGAAAAAACGATTGCTACTAATCAGGTTGCAGAAAGCAAAGTGATTTTCACTTTTGTTTCGCCAGAACGCTTACAAATTGAAGATTTTAGACTTTCCCTGCAAGAAATGTACAAAAACAAAGTTTATTTCAGTTATTGTGTAATTGACGAAGTGCATTGCGTTTCTGAATGGGGACACGATTTCAGAACATCATATTTGAGTTTGGGGAGAAACGCTATCGAACACTGTAAAACTAAAAACAAAAAGCACATTCCAATATTTGGACTAACTGCAACTGCCTCTTTTGATGTACTTTCCGATGTCGAAAGAGAATTGTCAGGAAATGGACTTACAAATATTGACACCGACGCCATAGTCCGGTTTGAAAACACGAATAGAACTGAACTGCAATATCAAATTGTCAATCCTCAAGTAAATTTCACGAGAGCCGAAAAATTTAAAATCACGCTTTCGAATAAAACCGAAATCATACTTCCCATACAACCAATAATAGGAGATATAAAACAGCAAACTGCACTTGAAAAACAATCTGTTCTAATCACAGAAGTAGATTCAATTCCCCTAAAAATTCTTAAATTGAATAAACAATGGAAAAAGATTTTAGAATGGACAAAGGAAAAATTTTCAGTTGACGGCGAACTTCCCAATATTAAAATTAAGGACTTTGAAGCAGATACTTTTTTTAGTCAAACATCAATAAATGAAAAACCTATATACAAGAATGGGGGAATAGTTTTTTGTCCACATAGAACTCATTTGTTTGGAGTAACTGACAAATTTAAGTTTGATACATATTCTGAAGATATTTGTGATGAATATGGAAAAATCATTCATCGTTACGGAGATTTTGTGTTAGATGAAAATGGAAAAAAAGTAAAATTGCCTCTTGAAAAGCGAAAAGGAGTTGCCGATGCTTTAACTCGGACAGGCAATTATGAAGTTGGTGTTTTTATGGGTAGCTCCGATGAAGACGAGATTGTAGGAAAAGAAATTGAAACAGAATCATTTGAAAATCAAAGAAAATTCATTGAGAACGAACAAAGTATAATGGTTGCAACCAAGGCATTTGGTATGGGAATTGACAAACCAAATGTTCGTTTTACGGTACATATAAATATTCCTGCCTCAATCGAAAATTTTGTACAAGAAGCAGGACGAGCGGGGAGAGACAGAAAAATGGCACTTTCTACAATTTTGTTTAACCAACAAAAAGTAGCCATTTTTAATCAAAGATTTTACGATGCCATAAAACCTAAAATCAGTGGAGAATCTTTCAACTTGTTGAAAAAACTAAAAAATCAGAAATTTTTTAAAGATGAAATTGACGATGTTTTATTGGCTCTTAATAACGAAGAAATTGTTGAAAAAGGAGAAGATATAAAAAAAAATTTAGGAAAAATTTTCACCGATAAAGATAATTTGCTATTCTTTCATAACAATTCTTTCAAAGGACAAGAAAAAGAATTTGTGATTATCAATGAGTTGTTACAGGAAATTCTTCTGCCAAATAAAGATAACCTATACGCTATTTCAGAAGTTTTAAAAGAAGAAATAGGAGAAGAAGAAATTTGGCTTAGTCTTTATGAAGGCGATTTTGTTGATAGGATTTATGTAAACTGTGGGAATACAGAAAAATTTGGGTTTATAAATATTAGAAATTTTAATTTAGACACAAATGGCTCAACTTTTCCACACGGACATTCATTGCAAGTTTTGAATAGCGTTTCAATTTTGTTAAAGGAAGATTTCCCAAATTATACAAATACTGTTGAACTTAAGCATTGGCTGAAAGCAAAAATAGATGGAATTTCAGAAAATGGTATTGAACAAAGACTTAACAAATTAGATTTTCATCAAGAAGTAATTCCCGAAGTAATTGTTCCGTTTGTAAATAAATATGCGGACAAAAATATCTTTCACGAAGAATTTAAAATGCTGTTCAAAGAAACAATTACCGAAAATGCAAACGATGATGTCATTACAGGCTCTATTGAAGGAACTTTTGATAACTTTTTAAAAAACATATCAGAGAAATTAAACATTGAAATAAACCCTGATGAAGAAAAATTGCTACCTTTAAAACAACTTTATTACAGTCCAAGAAAAAAGCCAGACACGGACAAAGCAATTTTTCGTTTATCATCTATCGGAATAATTGATGATTATACGGTTGATTACAACGCAAAATGTTATAAAATACGAACCTTAAAGAAAACAAATGATAAATACAAAGAGCAATTGAAAATCTTTATGCGGAAGTATTATTCTGCAAATCGCGTTGAAACCGAAATTAAAAAAGTTGACGAAGCAAAAGGAGATACAATTTTGCAAAAATGTTTATCATTTTTGATCGATTTTGTTTATAAAGAAATAGGAGCAAAGCGTTTACGCTCTATCGAAGATATGATATTAGCCTGTGAAACTGGAATGCAGGAAAATGGGAATGAGGAATTAAAAGATTTTATCCATTTGTATTTCAATTCAAAATATACTAAGAAAAATCACGAAATAAAAGGCGAATCATATTCTTTGACTATCGACACCGACAATGCAAAGGAATATTCTTTTGAAATTGTATGGAAATTTATAAAAGCAACTTTAATTGACCCAAGCGGAGCGCAAAAAGATAATACAAAACATTTGCGAGGAGCAACATTGAGATTATTACGGACAGAGCCAAGAAACGGAGCATTGTTGTTATTAAAAGCCTATTCTTTATTGGTTTTAGGCATAGGCAAAAATAAAAATATTGAAAACGAAGCTAAAGAAAGTCTGACATTTGGCTTTAAACTCTTTAAAGAAAAATATTCAGACATCAGTTTTGAAGAATTGTCTCAACATATAGAGCGTTACAAAACAGAAATAATTAATAATGCTAACGACAGCAACGAAGTTTCAAGCATACTTGATATAATTATCGAAGAATTGTATTTAGAGTTTCACAATGATTGGCTAAAGAATTTTAATCATAAATATTTATTAGAATATGACAGATAACAAAACACATTCAGTACTTTCTGAACTTCAAAAAAACCTTGAAGATTTATCTTCGGCAAAAGTTCAAATGGAAGAATTTCGCGAAACATCTTTGGAAGTTGTTCGCGGAATAGACGATGTTAAAGTCAAGTATGTAGAACATCTTGAAAGCATTAAAGCAGATTTCAAAGAAAGAATTGCTGAACTTCACAAAAAGTTAAACTCTTTTCTTGCAGAAAGTCGAGATAAGAATGCAAAAATTATTCAAGAGATATCTTCTGTAGCGGTAGGAGCGATAAATGATGCAGGCGAAGAACTTGAGTCTGTTGCCAGAAATGTAGAAATAGCAATCAAAGAGCAAATCGAAGTAATAAATAAACTCCTGGAACATTATAAAGGTATTGTAGAAGCGTGCGATGAGCTCATTAAAGTCTTAAAGGAATTTGATTTTCCGGCAAAATTACAGCTTGTTATCGAAGCTATAAAAGCACTGGAAATTAAGTTGATTGAATCTCAAAATTTGATTATTGACAAGGTAGCGGCCGCAAAAGAACAAATAATTCAAAATGAGGAAAGCAAGTACAACTTACTTACGGAAAAAATAAAAACAAGCGAAATTGAAGTCAAAAATAATTTGAAGGTAGTCTTTTACAACTTAAATGGTATATTAGAAAAGAGATTTAAGCAAATTGATGAGCGTTTAGAAAGGCAGGATAAAGAAATTAAAATACAGAAAATTTTATTATTTGTAATTACAACAATAATAATTGGAGGAATAATATTAAACTTTGTAAAATAAAAGAGCATCATTAAGAGTGGGTGATCGTACAACTTAAGGTTTCACCAAGCGGGGGTGTATGTCCGCAGAAGCATTTGTGCAAATTTGCAAGTGCATCGCCCGCCCGAACCTTTGTGGAAGCCCTGCCTGCGTGAAGCCGCCGGGACGAAATTCGTTCTTCTTAAATTTCACCAAAAATCAATCGCCTCACGCTTAACTGTTTTCTCTTCGCGAAAAATGGGGGCTTAATTCGGGATATTCAGGAAATAAAAATTCAAATCCCAACATTTTCAAAATGAATTTGTTGGGATTTCTAAATTATAATCCTGCTGCTTGCAGTTTGAAAAACAAGCCATGAACAAACGGCCTAATGCAATCAGGTATTTATTCTTCATCGGCAAAAAAGTTATAACAATGAAATGTTAACAGATCTTCATTATCCGTAATCACCTGAATATTAAACCCATCTGAGGAAACAAAAGAACAAAACGGATTGAATACAACATCTTTAGGCAAGGTTGCTTCTCCCAAATAATTAAAATCCGCATCTAACACAATGACCACTGTCGGTTTTCTATTACGGTCTCCCAATTCATATTCTATTTCTGTCGGCAGCCGGGCTATGCGGTAATATCTGTTTTTGTATTTATCATAAAAAACGCCTTCGTAGGAGGGGCTACTCATGTACCAATTCGCCCCCACCTCGACATCTATACGAGGGAGCGTAGGATATTTAGGGTATGGCAGAGGCTTTATTTCATCTATAAGCCTGCTGCCGGCATAGTGTTGTTTTATTTCTCCGGTAAGTAAAGAATATTCTACAATATAGTGGTGGGCATAAAAACTGACCGCCATGGACTGTCCGTTTATATCATAAGAAACTTGCCTGTATGTAAATCCGCCTCCCCAATTATATTTTGCATACTGCTCCGGATAGTTAATGACATATTTTACCGAATCGGTATCCGAATTATAAATAATTCCTACCGGTCGGTTTTCTGTAGTTTCACGTTCAGGTTCTCCGGCAATAAATCCTGTCATAATAATATTTCGATTTACCTTTCTCAAAGGAGCATTATTCATAATCTTAGCTGCCGGATAAATGATATCGGGATTATCATATTGTTCTATTTTGTTTTTGGATAAAACAGAGCCTTCGGCGTTGGTCAGGTACAACAATTGCGTCCCATAGGAATAGAGATAAATGCTGTCGTTATTGATGTAGTAATAGCCGTCAATCCCGCCGACCCCATCGGGTCCTTCTCTGTGGTAAGGAATATGCTTGAGGTACAGGCGTGACTCATGGTCGTAAAAATAAACGGCATTATTATGCTCGTTTAAAAAACTAAGGTATTGAATGGTATCATGGTCTGTAAATTGTAGGCTTTCTACCATATAAGAGGTTTTATCGTCTAAGGGGAATTCCTTTATTTTTTTTAACGTCAATGAGCATCCGTTAGGGTACTTGTCTCTTTCTTTATTGACTACAGCATTCGCACAGAAATTAAGCACACAACATAAAACTACCGTTAAAGAAAAAAATTTCATAGTTGATATGGGTTTAAATATTAATAAAAAAGGCTGTCCAAAGTCTTTTAGGCAGCCTTGTAAAATCAGGTCAGGGACGAGCGTCCATTAAAGTAAGGTATTCTTTTTCAAACGTGTCATGGCATTCTTTTATGCCGGTAGTTACAACACATGCCCACCCTTGACCATCAGTTCTCAGTAGACATTCACCTTGGTTGCCCTCCGTACAAAAATGGATTGCCTTTACTTCAAATGTAATAGCAATTATGGCTACTACAGCCACAAAAGCAGCTATGCAGCCTGTTATTATTTTCTTTTTCATATTTACTCTTTTTTAAAATGTTTATAAATGTCGCCCTCTATTGTTTTTGCTTGTAAGTCCCTTACTCCTCTTGAGTTACCTTTTTTAACCGCTCGGTTACATCTATGTCGGTTATCTCCTTTGAAAGCAGTTGTATGGTCTCTTCGGGAATGCCGGTTAAATCAAGCAGCATCAAGGCATCGAGACAGTGGTTGAAATCAGGGTCAACATTGAACCCGAGTACGCGGCTGTTGAGTTGAAGGTATTTGCGGGGCAGCACAGGCAGTCCGAACTTTCCGCGCTCTATATCAAGCACAATCTTGTTGATGTGTTCTATGGATTTTACGCCGTCTATCAGCGAGTCGTCTATAGGAGCGTTGATACCTTTCAGGCCGGTAATCGGTCTAATATAAGCAGCTAATTTTTTATCAAAATAATGCTTCTCAAGATATTTTGCAATCAGGGTTTTCGACACCATATTCATTTCTCCGGAGATGGATACAGGGCCTAAGAGATAATTATACCGCGCATGTCGAAGTATCACGTGGAGTATGCCCTTCCAAAGCAACAGCAGGGTTAAGGGCTTACGCTGGTATTCGCTAACAAGGAAAGAACGTCCTAATTCTATGGTCTTCGACATTAAATGTCTCATTTCGGGACGGTATCTGAACAAGGTGTCGGTATAGAATCCTCTCAGGCCATACTTTTCAACAATTTTATCGCCGAGCCCCAAACGATAAGCGCCGGCTATCTGTTCGGCTTCGGTGTCCCAGATAAAGAGTTGGTGGTAATATTTGTCATATTTATCCGTATCAAGGCACTTCATGCTGCCCTCGCCGATTTCGCGGAAGGTGATTTCCCGCAGTCGGCCGATTTCCGTCATAATGTTCGGAATTTCTTCAGGTCTGGTGAAATAAAGCTCGTAATTGTTGCTGCTGAAGAGTTTGTTGCTATCGCCTATTTTTTCCAGTTCGGCCTTTATATCCTTGCGATTTACAGGAGCAATTATTTCTTCTCCTTCAACATGCTTGCTTTTTATAACAATTCTTTTCCACCAGTTCAACCGCTTCTTATGCAGGTATTCGACATTAGCCCTCAGGTAGTTTCCGTAAACTTTTATGTCTTCAAACTTTGCCAGAAACTTGGGGGTCATCGGTGCGCCTATATTGACAGCTATTTTCTTACCCGATTTGTTGATAAATTCGCGGCCGAGCATGGCTGTGCGAAGCATAGGGTGTATCTTCCCCAAAAGGTGGAATAAGCGACTGTTGTAACCTTCTATGCAGAGCGGAATTACAGGAACCTTAGCCTTGCGGATTAGCTTTATGGCCGACTCATTCCATGGCTTATCTCCAACTTTGCGAAAGCCCTTTCGGTAAGTGGCTACTTCGCCGGCAGGAAAGATGACTAATAGTCCGCCGTCATTGAGGTGCTTGAGCGCTTCGCGAAAACCGGCCACATTGCGCGCTTTACTGGCCGAGTCGAAAGGGTCAACACTTATAAAGAAAGGTTTAAGTCCTTCAATATAATTCAGTAAGAAATTGGTCATAAACTTTACGTCGGGCCTTATTGAAGAGAGCAGGTCGATGAGCAAAACTCCGTCCATAGCTCCGGTAGGGTGGTTGGCCACAACTATAGCAGCTCCTTTTTGGGGAATCTTAGCCTTGTCATACTCGAAAACGGAGTAACTCGTACCCATTAATGAAAGCAGGTTGCCGCTCAATGTTTCCCCTTCTGTTTTTGGTAAACCATTATCATAAAGCCAATTCAGACGCTTTATACGTAGCATCTTAGCTGCGACCTCCGATATAATCTTCCCGGTAAATCCCTTCTTCCCCAAAATTAAATCGCTCTTCGTTATGAAAGGCATATACGCTGCATATTAGACGACAAATGTAGCAATAAATATTGATTTGAATTAATATATTTTGTTAAATAATGTTAAAAATGCACTGCAAAGTGTTAAGCAGTGTTAAATTTTCTGTAAAAATAAAATATAATTATTTAATTTTGTCCAATTAAATGTACTGTTACATACCAACTTAAAAAGATGAAAACCAAACTAAAGATTAAAATTGCTTCTAATATCGTTGCAGTTTACTGTTTATTGTTTACTGCCTGTGGCTTACTGCCTACTAAGGCCTTAACCCAAACTGTCGTCTGGTCGGATTTAGGCGGAGCGACAGAGATTCAGCCGATAAATATAGGCTATAGCACCCCTTCGACCATGTCTTTGTATTTGATAATGCAATCAGGGTCAATAAGTAATGGGCGAATAGAGGTCGTGTTGCCAAATACGCTTGATCAGGAATTTGTAAATACGCCGCCTGTTCACTTGACCGGAATTACCGCTACATACGCGGGCTATAATGCAGGTACGCTGACATTCACCAATGTCAGCATGACTGACGGTAATGTGATGCACTATTCTATTGCCGTACAGAGTAAACAAAGAAATGTCAACAGCAGTACATTGACCCCTGTAGTAACAGTGAATGTATATACGGGACCAAGCGGTACGCATACGGCTACAGGCAGTCCCGGTACTTTTAATTTGACTTATAAATATGCGGGTATCACAGTGTTAGACCCTGTTGTTCTGCCGGGTTATCAGAATACACCGCTGACCATTAATTTTGGGGCAAACAACGGAGGAGCAACCACTAATTCTACCTCGCAGAATTTACAGTTTAGAGTAGCCTGTTTGAACGGCAGCGTTGACTCCTGCGAGTTAACTTTTTCTACTTGGATAGATGCGATGACATTTGAAAACTGGAATTTCGCCGGCACACTTCTTCCCTTGTCGCAAATTACAGTAGTAAAAAATATAACAACAAGTTTCTCAGCGACAACCAGAGGCACTTACACTATTAAGCTACGAAAACAGGATTTTCCCGGCGGAAACGGCTTTAAGGAAGGAGACAACTGGCCGCTTACCGTGGACGTAACCAAGCGTTATGGCGGAACGGAAAATGTTAATATAACAGGACAATGGGCTGTCGCAGCGAACACCGTGCTTCGAGCGGCTTTTAACATTACAAACACGATGATTTTTAGCGCTAATATTGCAGGCGGAACCCCTGCGGTATCATCATTGGCTACTATCCCTTCTTTTCAGTCTAATGGATTAATTTGCCATACCAATGAAGCGCCTAATATTTATACCTTTGCCTATAGAAATACCGGAACAGGGAATATGGCAGGTATTATCAACCAGTATCGTACTTACGAAGCCCCCGTCGGCTATATGGATACCTCTGGAATAGTAGTGCGAAAAGGTAAATACGGCCCTCCCTTGCCGCGGTCAATTCATGTCTCTACAACAAGTGGCAATACGCATCCTGTTCTTGCCTACAGGAATCAGCCGACCTCTATTTATGTTTATTGCGGGGCGGCCATACTCGGTGCAGGTACTGCCGACACCCTTTATGTCAGTATTCCTTACCATTTGCCTGCAGATTTTAATACTTCAGTTCCCTCAACAGCATACGTACAATCAGTTACTCATTGGTTTGGCCTTAATTCCGGACCAAATGCTGCCGGATATGGAACGACGTGGAACAGTTATTGGTATCCTGTTTATACTCCGAATGTAGGTAATTATTTCTTAGGCATCGCATGGACGAATCCGGCCAATAACATGGTGAGTGCAAATGAAGTTTTCACCGGACAATTTCAGTTAAATACTCAACCCTTTAACTATGTGGGCTTTGCCGATAATACCGCGAAGATGAGTATAACTTTAAAAATGCCGAAAGGCTTGGAATTGGAGCATAACCTTGTAGGCGATATAAGTGTTTTTTATTCATCAAATACTTGGTCGCCGAGCAATTTTTTAATGACCGCAACGGCCGATTCTAATATTTATACTTTTGATTTACTGCGGAGTACTTATCCCTCTACATCAACTTCGGCTTATAACTTATGGGTGAAATTAAAAAATAACTGTACGGCTGTCAATGAAAATCGCGCAGTAAACATAACGGCCAATTGCAAGGTTTATCCGAGCACCTCCGGCGCTCCCTGTACTGCCGGAGTATATAATTTTACTACCGCCGGGCCCTTGATCCTTCATTGTATAGATGAGGGCCTTGACTTCTACAATCTTGAACAGCGGCGGCAAACAGTGGGGCTGAGGGACGCTACACCTATGAATGGTATGCCTGATGTCCCGAATACGCAGGCCATTTACAGCGAACGTAGAGAAGATATCCTGATTCGCGGAGATACTATGGTATTTACCATGAAAGCAAGGGTGATAGATGCCGGTACCTATTCAAGAATCTATTTGGTAGATTATAGCGATCAAACTAATGCTTATGTAGTGCCCGGTATTGGTTCCGGAGCTTCCTTTACTACCCTCCTGTTAAATGACAGTCCATCGTCTATTACAGCCCAGTTAGTAAATACCAATGTCAGTAGTTATTACAATAATACAGCCTATACACCCACCCATCAATATGTTTGGGCATGGGAAATACAGAAAACCGATGATTCGAGTTTTGTGCTGGACGACAGCATTAAGATTGTATTAGTACATTCTTTCACAACATCTTCATCAGGCATCTCACGAGGGAATCATCATCGCTTTGACCTTTATGCAACTGAGCTTCCGATAACTGCCGCCGGCACCTTGAGTAAAATAGAACAGGTAGCTAATCCGGGCACTTTGCGAAAGGGTAGTTCCGACATTTATAACGGATCATTTACCATACAATCTATTTCGATGGCTACCTATACGGCTCCGGCTACAGTTACTGTTAGCGCTACCCCGGCAACCTATAATACATCGGGAGGAGCTATAGCTTATCAATATACTAATTGGCGCTTCCCATACGAATATCGGTCAATATATAGTATTGATTCAGTGGTTGTTAATGCACCTGTTGGCTATGTACTGGACAATGATCAAAGCTTTATGCTCACCGCTTATTATGGAACTTCAAGTTCAAGGACTTGTACCATTAACGCTACGGCAACACCGGAGACACAAGCAAATCCTATCCGCAAGGTCTTTAAATTTGATACGCTTTGGAGTACTGCGGGTAACCTTACAGGCTCGACTCCGCCCTTTGTTCCTCCCGGCGGGTTCTTTATCTTTAACCATGCGACACACACGGTAAGCGCCAGTTCAGCTACTCCTCGAGGCTCTTATACTGCAAACACTACGGTCTATATGACCAGACAAACGAACTATTTACAAGGCGAGCTAATAACTTGTACTTCGACGAAATCCTATAATTATCCTTTGGCAAACAGGGTATTATTAAGCTCTACCGGAGCGACGAGCAAGCCCGCCGAAAGCAATACTGTTTTTTATGACATTGGTTTAGCGGCAGCCTCCTCAACGCTCAGCAGCCCATGGTTGTATGTACAGGGTAATGTAAAGGACGCACAGTTGGTTATTAGCGCAGGAAACGGCTATCCGGCCGCTACCTATAGCGGCACAGGGCAAGACAATAAATGGATACAACTAAACCCCTGTTCAATAACAACGAACATTGCCAGCGCCCGCTTGTATGTAACCTATGAACCTTCGGCTTGTCCAAGCGTTGAGCCGGTGAAGTTTTATTCCATAGCCAACCCGCCCCAAACTTCCGGAACCTGGTCGCCAATAGATTTATCGCCAAGCATTCCCTTAACCGATGCGGGTTTTAATGCCTTGTCTGCCAATGCGGCTTTAACCGATTATTGGAATGCCATTCCCTTAAATTTGGAAATTACCAATCCATCGGCAAGGATTGACGGAGCTATTACTCCTTTGAGCCAGACACAGGTAAATCCTTCAGTACTGCGACTGGGAGCAACGGTATATGGAAACAATACTATTCAGGTGGGCTATCAATTTCCGGTAGAGTTGCAGATCAATGCCATAGGAGGCCAAACAGGAGTACAATATGCCAAGGCAGAGGCAATCATTCCGCGCGGAATGGAATTTGTAGCCAATTCGGCCTATATAGAATATGACGGCATAGTATATCCGATTACTGCCGGAGCAATGTACGCAGAGCTTCTAAGTCTGACAGGAGGGACAACGGCGCAACATATTACCTTAGACTTGATAGATTCCGGCCTTCCCATATTCTCTAAGGGTGAAATAGCGCCTAATAAAACGGTTTACATCAGGTTTGTATTGAATCCCGCCTGTGAAGTAAATTCGTATTATGCCGAACAAATAAGCATGACGATAAGCGGCAAACGAATTTGCGGCCTTGATGCAAATAACAGTAACAGCCATATATACCGTTCAAGTTCCTTGTTCCTGACAGGCGTTATCGCCTCTTATGCTGTTAATGCCAATTTAACGATAGCCAGCAATTTAGACTTTGCAAGCTGTCATGGTTCGGAAGGAGTGCGCACTGTTACTTTTAGCGCCTGGCGTATAGACAAGGCTACTTCGGTTAATATGTCTCCAATAGATTCAATATTTGTATTGATGCCTGCCGCCTTGAATATTGATGTCTCCGGAGAGGTTAGTTATGCTTATTCAGGCTATGTTGCTGGTAGCGGTACGCTCTCTCCCTCTTCGATGACCAACGTATTGGTTAACGATGGCGCTATGCGCAAGCTGGCGTTTAAATTAGACGACACCTATCTAAATTCCTTAGGCGCTAACGTAACTTCGACAACAGTAACCTATAGTTTTACGACTCAATTTGAAAAAGCCTTAGCCGATGATCCTGTGCCTGACGGAACAATAAGCGCCTCGTGGATGAACTTGTCCCAGCTCAGCTTGGAGTGTCCGGAAACCTTAGCGCCGGCTATCACAAAAATACTGCCGATGCAGGTGTATGCACGACCGCGGGTGGACAACATGGAAAATAAGACCCTATGTGCGGAAATTTTATTTTCGGGCGCCACCTTTACAGGCAATTATACCGGAATAAGTTCGAGTTACAGTTATAACTGGAGTTCTACCGGCGATGCCATCGGCGGTACGACCTCAGGCTCTACGGTAACATCAATACCGGGCTTTACAACTGCTAATATCGGCGCCGCCCCGCTAACACGTACCTACACAGTAACGCCGACTTATGGAAATTGCACAGGATATGATTCAACCTTTACGATCACGGTACTGCCTGTTCCAAGGAGCAATACATATACTAATCAGACCTATATCTCCGGAGCGACAACAACTCCCTTTGCGGGTTCGGGAACGTTAACAAATATTACTTGGACGAACAGTAATACGGCAATAGGCTTAGGCTTGTCGGGAACAGGAACCATAGGAACTTTCACGGCGTCGAATACAACAAGTGTGCCTATATCCGGAACCATAACGGTAACGCCGATATACAGTTTTAACGCTACAAGCTGTAGCGGCAGCCCTGTTACCTTTACGATAACCGTGTTCCCGGAAAATTATCCTCAGGTAATACTACCCTGTGCCTCGTTAGCTGTTTGTGAGGGCATGCCGTTAGATTTAAGCGCCTGCACCCCTACGGTAGATGTAGGCTCCTGTACCTTAACAGGGTCCGGCTCGTGGACCTTGAACGGCAGCTATTATGCCTCCCCAAGTACGGTAAGCATCGGCCAAAACGGAGCCGCATTAGCCTATATAATCAACACAAGTTGCGGCAGTTTTACTTCAAACACAGTAACAGTAATAGTACAAGAGCTACCCACAGCGGCTGATGTAACGCCAAGCCCTACTACCTATCAAATATGCGAAGGAGGCTCAGCTACCTTAACAGCTACAGCAACAGCCGGCCATTTTGTACAATGGTATTCCGACTCCGGCCTGCAAAACTTAATTGGTTGGGGTAACAGTTACACGGTTACGCCAACAACAAGTACGACTTATTGGGTAGTAGCCGGTACTATGGGGACTAAAGATTTTAGTTATAATGGAACGACAGGAGACGATGGAAGTCCTCAAAGTTGGACAGCGCCGATAACAGGCCGCTATAAATTAGAAGTTTGGGGCGCACAGGGCGGACACAGTAATGATATTACATATAAAGGCGGCAGAGGAGGCTATGCTGTGGGAGAAGTAAATTTAACGGCAGGCGACAACTTGTATGTTTATGTGGGCGGGCAGCCAACAGCAAGCACCCATCACTGGTGCAGCTCAGGCGGCGGCGGCGGCACCGATATAAGAGTTAACGGAAATACTTACTATCACAGGATTATTGTAGCAGGCGGCGGCGGCGGAAGACATGGAGATGGACTGTTGGCTTATTATGATTCTTCCTGCGACGTTTATGCAGGTAATGATGGAGGAGGATTGTCTGCGCCTTCTTTCTCTTGTCATGGAACTGATTTTATTGGTGCCGGTCAAACGGCAGGAGGGTCCAGTAATTACAGTGATCATGTATCTAACGGGGAATTTGGTTATGGACCGGATAATACAGGAAATAATATTGCCTCAACAGGCGGTTGGAATGGCGGCGGTGCGGGCGCTGATGAATGGGCATCGGGCGGTGCCGGCGGCGGTTGGTATGGAGGAGGTACGTCCTGGCCTATTGGCGGCGGCGGCTCAGGTTGGATCTATACGGCCTCAGCATTCGGCGTATGGCAATCGGGCGATCCGGTTAATGCGGCATTATGGCAATTATCGCCGACCTGTTATTTGGAAGACGCTCAAACAATAGCAGGGGATCAGCCCTTTACATGGCCTGATGGAACAGTTCAAACAGGTCATTCCGGACACGGTTATGCAAGAATTACCTTTATGGAAGCAGAATGCCCTGCGCCGCCCTTGGCAGCGCATACGGTAACAGTAACGGTATTGCCAATAGTAACGCCTGCAGCAACGATTACCGCTTCCGATAATAATGTCTGCATGGGAACAAGCGTAACCTATACCGTAAGCAATACGGTAAATCAGGGGACAGCGCCGAGCTACCAGTGGTTGAAAGGTGGAAGCCCTATCGGCGGCGCCATCGGTACTACCTACAGCTATGAACCTGAAAACGGAGATATAATCAGTTGCGAGATGACTTCAAACGACCCTTGCGCCGGAACGACAACGGTTACATCAAATGCCATAACTATGACGATGACACCGATAGTAATACCTTCGGTATCTGTCTCGGCGGTGCCGGATTAGTTTATAAAGTTAAAAGTTTATTAAAGTTAAAAGTTTATTAAAAAATAATTAGTACATTTGCAGAATAACAAGTTTTTAAATCGAATAGAATGTCTCTTGCTGCTACTTGTATTAAACGTCCTGTATTAGCCACAGTATTAAATATTATCATATTGATACTGGGAGCTATCGGATTTACTTATTTGGGTGTACGCGATTACCCCAGTGTTGACCCCTCCATTGTAACGGTAAGCACCAGTTTCCCCGGAGCTAATGCGGACGTTATTGAAACCCAGATTACTGAACCCTTAGAATCGGCCATTAATGGTATTCCGGGTATCCGCTCTATTTCCAGTTCAAGTCGTGACGGCAGTAGTCGTATTACGGTAGAATTTAACTTGGAAGTTGAGATGGAAACAGCCGCCAACGATGTGCGCGACAAAGTATCAGGCGCGCTTCGCAGATTGCCGCGAGATGTTGACCCTCCGGTAGTAGAAAAGGCCGATGCCGATGCTAACCCTATCTTTGGCGTTTCATTGCGTAGCGAAAGGCGCTCTATGATTGACCTGAGCGATTATGCCGAAATTAATTTTAAAGAACGGCTGCAAACTATATCGGGCGTAAGCAGCGTTGGTGTTTGGGGTTCGAAAAAAATGTCTATTCGCCTGAAAATGGACCCCACGCGCTTAGCGGCTTATGGTATTACCCCCTTAGATGTACGGAATGCGGTTACTAATGAAAATGTAGAATTGCCGTCAGGCCGAGTAGAAGGAGATAACATCGAACTTTCGGTGCGGACTTTCGGTCGTTTCCGTACTATTGATGATTTCAATAATATGATTGTATATCAAGATGGTGAACGTCTTGTGCGCTTTAACGATATTGGCATAGCAGAGATAGAACCTGAAAACATGCGGGTAATATTGAAACTAAATGGCATTCCTGCAGTGAGTTGTAACCTCATACCGCTACCCGGTGCCAATTATATTGATATTGTTGACCGCGCCAAAATCGTAATTGAAGAATTGAAAAAAGACCTTCCGGAAGATATTATAGTGGAAACTACCTTTGATAATACGGTGTTTATTCGCCAATCGTTAGGAGAAGTGCGCACTACCATTTTTGAGGCCTTTGCCTTGGTGGTGTTGATTATCTTCCTCTTTTTGCGAAGTTGGCGTACTACCCTTATTCCGGTTCTGGCTATTCCCATATCGCTTATCGGCGTGTTTTTTGTAATGTACTTAGCCGGATTTTCTATTAATATCCTTACCTTATTTGCTGTTGTGCTTTCCATTGGATTGGTGGTTGACGATGCTATTGTGATGATGGAAAATATTTACACAAAAATAGAAGCAGGCATGGCGCCGAAGGAAGCAGGCATAGCCGGATCAAAAGAAATATACTTTGCGGTTATTTCTACAACGGTTGCCTTAGTTGCCGTGTTTTTCCCTATTGTGTTTTTACAGGGAGTTACCGGCCGCTTATTCCGCGAATTCAGCGTTGTAATTGCCGGAGCAGTATGTATTTCATCAATTGTGGCGCTTACCTTTACGCCGATGATTACCACCAAATTGCTAACAAGGAATGCAACGGAAAACTGGTTCTATCGTGTTACAGAGCCTTTCTTCATAGGCTTTAATAATGTTTATCGCCGTTCGCTCAACTGGTTTATGCGTTTTCGTTACATAGCCCTTGTTATTGTTGCGGCAGCGATAAGTTTGATCGTTTGGATGTGGTCGGAACTACCTTCCGAAATGGCGCCTTTGGAAGACCGTTCTTACCTTACCATTAACTCAGTAGCGCAGGAAGGAATTACCTTCGACTATATGAACCGCTACGTTGATGAAATGGTTGCCATTGTTGATGACCAAATTCCCGGAGAGTATGAAAATCTCATGGGCGGCGTCGGCATGGGTGGCGTTAATGCTTCGTGGCTGCGTATAAAATTAGTGCAACCCGAAGACCGTTCGGAAACCCAACAGCAAATAGCCGATAAATTAAATCCGATTGTTCGGCAGATGACCGGTGCGCGCTCCTTTGTTACCCAACAGCAAACCTTTGGCGGCCGCCGAGGAGGCTTACCTGTAGCTTACGTAATTCAAGCAAAAAACTTGGAAGATCTGAAAAAATACCTGCCGACCTTTATGGACGAAGTAAATAAAAGTCCGGTATTTGCGGCTTCCGACCTGAACATGAAATTTACCAAGCCGGAAGTTACCATTTCTATTAATCGGGAAAAAGCAGCCCTGCTGGGGCTTTCCGTACAAAACATAGCCCAAACCCTGCAATTGACCATGAGCGAACAACGTATCGGTTATTATATATACAATGGTAAACAATATCAGATTTTGAGCCAGTATGACCGTATAAATCGCAATAAACCTACAGACCTGACCGATGCTTATGTCCGCAATACCGCCGGTGAATTAATACAGTTAGACAATGTGGTGTCTATACAGGAGAGCAGTACGCCGCCGCAACTTTACCGCTATAACCGTTTTGTTTCAGCTACGGTTTCGGCAGGCTTGGCCAAAGGTTATACGCTTGGGCAGGGAATTGAGGAAATGGACCGTATTGCCGGCCACGTACTCAGCGATGACTTTAGCACAACTCTGTCGGGCGACTCTAAAGACTTTGTGGAAAGTACCTCCAGCTTGATGTTTGCATTTATTTTGGCCTTGGTCTTGATTTATTTAGTGCTTGCAGCGCAGTTTGAAAGTTTCCGCGACCCTCTGATTGTCATGTTTACCGTTCCCTTGTCGGTAATGGGCGCATTGTTGGCGATGAAACTATATGGACAAACATTGAATATCTTTAGTCAAATCGGCATTATCATGTTAATCGGATTGGTAACCAAAAACGGGATTCTTATTGTTGAATTTGCCAATCAACGCCGCGAGGCAGGCTTGTCTTTAATGGAAGCTATTAAAGACGCATCTGTGTCGCGTTTTCGGCCTATCTTAATGACCAGTTTGTCCACCATTCTGGGCATTCTTCCATTGGCGTTAGCTACCGGCGCAGGCGCCGAGAGCCGTATAGCAATGGGCATAGCCGTAGTAGGCGGAATGATTTGCGCTACTTTGTTTAGCCTGTACGTAATTCCCGCTATTTATACCTTCCTGACCGGCGAAACACGGCAACAGCAAGATTAGAAAAACAATCCCGATCAATTCTTTAAACTTTCTTAGGACTCGTCAAAGCACAATTGTTGGCAATAGAAGACAAAGCAGTCATATTGGACAAGTTCATAGATATGGCAGAAAAAGAATACATAATATCGACACGAAAAAACTGCGACCCCGATTAAACCACGAATATGGCGAAGCGAACAAGAATACGATAAAAATTTATTTGCTAAAGTAATGTTTTAATAGTTTTTTTACTATCTTTGTGAGCTATACATATTATTAGTATGAGTTCAAAAATTAAAGTAGGTATCATAGGCTTTGGACGGATAGGGGGCTTTTTTCTTCAGGAAATGCAAAAAAGCGGAAAATGGGATATTGCCTATATATGCGACATTGATCCTTTATCCCGCAGCCTTGCACAACAATTATCCCCCAAGTCAGTCATTACTGCCGATGAACAGGAGATCTTTAATGATGCTGCCGTACAGGTAGTAGTTCTTTCTGCTTTGGCCGATTCGCGGGGAAATCAAATCGAAAAAGCTGTTGCATGCGGAAAACATATTATTGCAGAAAAACCTATTGCCGAAAACCTTGAAAGAGAGTGGGAAATAGTCAGGCTCACCGAAGCGTCAAACCTTATTTCTACGGTAAACCTCTATTTGCGAAATTCGTGGTATCACCATCTAATCAAAGATTTCATCGCTCAGGGCGAAATCGGCGAGTTGGCCATTATCCGCATTTGCCACCTGACACCGGGCTTAGCTCCGGGGGAAGGGCATGACTACGAAGGACCCTCTTTTCACGACTGCGGAATGCATTATGTGGATATTGCGCGCTGGTACGCCGCCTCGGAATATAAAACATGGCATGCGCAGGCTATCCGAATGTGGAATTACGAAGAACCCTGGTGGCTACAATGCCATGGAACCTTTGAAAACGGCATTGTGTTCGACATTACGCAGGGGCACGTTTACGGGCAATTATCCAAAGACCTCACGCATAATTCATACATTGACCTCATAGGAACAAAGGGCATTGCACGAATGACACATGATTTCAAAACCGCAATTGTAGAACTGCACGGCGTAGCGCAGACGCAAAAAATCCAAAGACCCTTTGGAGATAAAAATATTGATGTCTTGTGCGCTCGCTTTGCCCAATCAATTGAATCGGGAAAAAGAGACGAGATACTCCCTACCATGCGCCATGCCGCAAGCGCTTCGGAATACGCATGGAAATTTTACGAAGACGCCTTAACCCATGCCCTGCCTGCCATCGGAGATCTTCATACTTTAGAAAAAATCAGGGAACGGCGAAGCAACTTAAAAACAGGATACGGATTAATAAACACTAATAAAAAACTATAAACTTATGCCAAAAGAGATTTCAAGAAGAAAATTCCTTCAACAAGGAGCAGTCGCTGCTCTCAGTTTAGCAGTAGTTCCCAACACTGTATTGGGAAAGAAATTCGGCCACGTAGCGCCGAGTGACAAACTTAACGTCCTTGGCGTTGGCGTCGGAGGGCGCGGGGCCGGCGTGCTCAAGGCCATACCGAACGAAAACATTATCGGCCTCTGCGATGTGGACTGGAAATATGCCGACAGGGTATTCAAGGCATATCCGAATGCTAAAAAGTACAGCGACTACCGTCGTATGTACGATGAACTGCTGAAATCGGCAGATGCGGTAGTAGTCGCAACGGCCGACCATACGCACGCAATTGTTGCTGCCGATGCAATGACTGTCGGTAAACATGTGTACGTTGAAAAACCGCTTACCCATACGGTTTACGAATCGCGTTTATTAACCAAGCTGGCGAAAAAGCACAGAGTAGCCACCCAAATGGGGAATCAAGGCGCTTCGGGAGAAGGAGTACGTAAGATCTGCGAGTGGATATGGAACGGCGAAATCGGCGAAGTGCGTAAAGTAGAAGCCTTTACCGACCGTCCTATCTGGCCGCAGGGCTTAAATCGTCCGGAAAAAGTAGAAAAAGTACCCGGCACAATGAACTGGGATGCATTTATCGGCCCGGCACCATTCCGTCCTTACAATTCCATTTACACGCCTTGGAATTTCCGCGGCTGGTGGGATTTCGGAACAGGCGCTCTGGGCGACATGGCCTGCCACATTCTTCACCCTGTTTTCAAAGGATTAAAATTAGGCTATCCCACGAAAGCCCAGGGAAGTTCAACCTTGCTGCTTACCGATTGCGCGCCTAATGCACAAACGGTGAAATTAATTTTCCCTGCGCGCGACAATATGCCCAAGGTTGCTATGCCTGAAGTAGAGGTGTATTGGTACGACGGAGGCTTAATGCCGATGCGTCCCGAAGGACTGCCTGCCGGAAAAAACATGAACGACAGCGGCGGCGGAGTAATCTTCCACGGAACAAAAGATACGCTGATTTGCGGATGCTACGGCGTACGCCCCTACCTCCTTTCCGGCCGCGAGCCGAAAGCTCCTGAAGTACTGCGCGAGGTAACAACTTCCCACGAAATGGACTGGGTACGCGCCTGTAAGGAAGATGCCGACAGTCGCGTGGAAACAACTTCCTACTTCGGCGAAGCAGGGCCTTTCAATGAAATGGTGGTTATGGGTGTATTGGCTGTCAGGTTGCAGGGATTAAATCAGGAATTGGAGTGGGACGGCCCCAACATGCGCTTTACCAACATTCCTCAAGATGCAACAATTAAGACCGTGATTAAAGACGGTTTCAAAATTACGGACGGACACCCCACCTTTGACAAGACATGGACAGACCCCATTAATGCCAACCAATTTGCAGAGGAATTGATTAAACACACCTATCGCGAAGGATGGGCACTTCCCGACATGCCGAAATAAGCAATAGATGAAATAAATAATTAACAAACAACATTATGAGAAAATATTTTTTTAACTTATTATGTGTAGCTGTTGTGCTGTCAATAGCTGCCTGCGGAGGCGGAGCCAACAAACAAGAAAGCAAGGTCCCCGAATACAGGGTTATTGAAAACCCTATAGCAGATATCAACGAGTTTCAGGTTGAGCCTGATGGATATATTGTCATCTTTGACGGCACGTTTAAGGGCTGGCGCGGATATGGCAAAGATTATGTTCCCCAAAAATGGATCATTGACGACGGAGCGATAAAATTCAACGGCAGCGGAGCCGGAGAAGCGCAGGATGGCGACGGTGGCGACATTATTTTTGCCTTCCCATTCAAAAACTTTGAATTGGAATTGGAGTGGAAGGTGTCAAAAGGCGGCAATTCAGGTATCTTTTACTTAGCTCAGGAAATTGAAGCCAAAGGAGCAGACGGAAACTGGAGATTGGAGCCTATCTACATCTCTGCCCCAGAAGCACAGGTATTGGATAACGAAAACCACCCCGACGGCAAATTAGGTAAAGACGGAAATCGGCAGTCCACCTCGCTGTACGATATGATTCCGGCTAAACCGCAAAATGCAAATCCTTTTGGAGAATGGAACAAAACCACGATTCTGGTTTACAGAGGAACGGTGGTTCACGGACAAAACGGTGAAAATGTATTGGAATATCATCTATGGACACAGCAGTGGACAGACATGCTGCAAGACAGTAAGTTCAGTGCAGAAAAGTGGCCGCTTGCCTTTGAGCTCCTTAACAACTGCGGAGGGGAGAATCGTCAGGGATACATCGGCCTGCAAGACCACGGCGATGATGTTTGGTTCCGCAACATTAGAGTTAAAGTCCTTGATTAGATAATGAGAAATATCATTATACTATCCGCCCTGCTTTGGTTGTGCTCGTGCGGAGCACAGCCAAAACAGAGCGAGAGCCTTGCAAACATATCGCTTCAGCTTTATTCGCTGCGTGAAGATATATCCAAGGATTATGACGCCGCTATCAAAAAGGTTGGTGAAATGGGCTTTGCCTCTGTTGAAGCTGCCGGATATAATAATGGAAAATTTTACGGAAAAACGCCTGTCGAATTTAAACAAGATGTGGCAAATGCAGGAATGACGGTACTTTCTTCGCATACAACCAAACTGCTTACGGAAGACGAGTTGCAATCAAAAGATTTTTCCGAATCATTAAAATGGTGGGACGAAGCAATTCAGGCGCATTCGGAAGCAGGGGCAAAATATATTGTTGCCCCTTCAATGCCTGTGCCTAAATCGATAGAAGACCTGCAAAGCTACTGCAATTATTATAACGAAATCGGGAAACGATGCAAAGAACAGGGCTTGTCATTTGGTTACCACAATCACGCCTTTGAATTTACAAATATTGAAGATGTCATGATGTATGACTACCTGATTGAAAACACCAATCCGGAATATGTGTTTTTTCAGATGGACGTTTATTGGACGGTTATCGGCAAACAGAGTCCGGTTGATTACTTTAATAAATATCCCGGACGGTTTGAGCAGCTTCATTTAAAAGACCACAAAGAATTGGGACAAAGTGGCATGGTAGGCTTTGATGCTATACTTAACAATCTGGCTATTGCAGGAGCAAAACACCTGATAGTGGAAGTCGAAAAATACAATTTTACTCCGGAAGAAAGTGTGAAAAGGAGTTTGGAGTATTTGCGGAATATTATGAATTTAAAAAAATAATACTATATTTGTAGTTGAGTTTTTATTTAAAATTTTTGACCTATGAAAAGATTATTACCTGTAAGCATTATTATTTGTGTAGCCTTGGCTTCCTGTGGCAGCGGCGGTAGTAGCGCCGTTAATGAAAAAGAGAAACAAACGACTTTAACCGATTTGCAGCAGGACCGCCTCTCAGGCAAGGTCCTATCCGTCCGTCAGCGCGTGTATTGGGCGCTCGAAAAATTTGGCCGTATGGAAAAAGGGAAATTGCAAAACCTGCCGGTGCAGGATTACCTGAAAGTATATGACGACGATGGTTATCTGATGGAAGAAATCCACTATGATGCAACGGACAAAGTGGTTAGCCGTAAAGTTATTACATACGGACAGAAGCACCTGATGGCTCAGGAAGAAAACTATAAAGAAAACACCCTTTCGGAACGCATCATGTATACATACGACGAGAAGAACCGCTTAATGAAGAAAGAAAAATTCGATGGCGCAGGAAAAACCAAAGAATGGATACAGTATCTCTATGGAAGTAACGGTTTAGTAGAAGACGAGGACTGGTATAAAGCCGACGGCGCTTTGAACTGTAAATTTATTCACGAATATGATAATGATTTACAGTTGAAAGAAAAACGCAAATATTGGGGCGGCGGATCTTTAGCGCAAAGGGAATATTTCTACTATGATAACGGTAACTTAAGTGAAACAGTTTCAGAAAAACACAAAGATAAATTGCCGACCTTTGACTATCGTTATGTTTTTGCAGCTTATGACTCTTACGGCGATTATGGCGAAAGAACACAGTATAACGAAGATGGGGATGTACTACAAACGACTAAGCAAACGTTTAATAACCTGGGTCATCTGACGGAATATTATACCATTACTGTAAAGCAAGTCCCTATGAAAATAGAAATAGCAGCCATGGAAGAGTCGGAAGAAGAAGTTGAGGATTTGGATACCGGCGATGAAATAATGACAGCTATAGAAGAATACGCCGGACAGGCTTACGAATATGCCTACGATGAGCAGAATAACTGGGTGCAAAGAATAACGTATAAACTTAGCGGCAATGATATAGACGAACTCAAGAGAGAGCGTCAGTTTTATTACGAACGGATTATTGGGTATAAGTAGATGAAGACAGATGAATCCGGTTGTAGATGGTGGTAGGCAGTTTGTTGCTCAATGGCTTTATATGTTAAATTTGCAGCTTCACCTTTCTTCCTAAATTACCAAAGTGATAATTTCCCTGCAACTCTCGCCGTTCAAACTAAAAGAACAGGGTTGCCTCTTTGGGCATAACAACCTCGGTCCCAAGCAGAGGGCTTTTGTTATTGGACGCTTTTTAAACAAAAAGGTTTAAGGGTCTTCATCAATTTTTATCAAACTTTTTCAAGCAAATAAATCAAAAAATGCTTACCTTTGTACCATGCAATTTCAATCGGTAATAGGACAAGAGGAGCTAAAGAAAAAATTAGCACAAACTGTCGGGGAGGGGCGCGTCAGTCATGCGCAGTTGTTTTGGGGCATGGAAGGTTCCGGCAATCTGGCACTGGCCTTGGCTTACGCCCAATACCTGAACTGCACTAACCGCTCCGCTCTCGACGCTTGCGGAGTATGCCCCTCGTGCAATAAAATGCAGAAACTCATTCACCCCGACCTTCATTTTGCTGTACCTGTAAACGTTACTAAAAATGTACCCTCCGACAAAAAACCGATTACCGACCACTTTTTAAATCAGTGGCGGCAGGCCTTGCTCGCTAATCCTTATTTGACCGAAAATCAATGGTATGAACAGTTGGATATTGAAAATAAACAGGGTCGGATTAGTGTTCATGAAGCCAACAGGATTATTGAACGACTGAGTTTCAAGGCTTTTGAATCGGAGTATAAGGTGTTGATTCTTTGGTTGCCCGAGCGAATGGGCGCTGAAGCGGCTAACCGTTTGTTGAAATTAATAGAAGAACCGCCCGACAAGACGGTATTTCTGCTTGTTTGCGAAGATACCACCCGTATAATTAAAACCATTCTGTCGCGCACCATGCCCTTGCGCATACCGCCTATTTCCGAAACAGCTATCCGTCAAGCTTTAATACAAGAGCAAAACTTGTCGGAAGCACAAGCTGCCGATATTGCCCGCCTTTCGGTAGGAAGCTACAACAAGGCCCTTGAATTATTGCAAAGTAAAAACGAACAAAGTGCTTATTTTGAATGGTTTACATATATTATGCGAATGGCTTATGCCGGCCGTTTTTTGGATTTGCTCAACTGGATAGAAACCATTACTAAGGCCGGCCGTGAAAAACAAAAGCAATTCCTGCTTTATGCCGAACAGATGCTTCGCGAATGTTATATGTTTAATTGCGGAGCCGATAAAGCCGTGTATTTAATGGGCGAGGAAGAAATTTTTGCCCGAAAATTTTCCCCCTTTGTCAATGAACGCAATGTTGAGGAACTATTTAAGCAGCTGAATCTTGCATTAGGACATATAGGGCAAAACGGTAACGCTTCGATGGTTTTTACCGACTTATTCTTACAAATAGGCAGGTTATTGAGAAAATAAAGTCTTTTATAATCAAAAAAAATCATGTAACTTTGTAGCTTATGGCAAAGCGAGAACAAAATATATCCATTCGACGGCTGAGAAGTTCCTATCTTTCGGCTTTGATTAGTATTTCTTTAGTGTTATTTCTCTTGGGCGTGTCGGGAATTTTGCTGATTAATGCCCGTCGGCTTTCGGTTTATTTCAAAGAAAACATCACCTTTACCATTATTTTAGATGATGCCACTAATGACGCCGATGCTGCATGGGTGCGCAAACAGTTAGATGTTGCTCCATACATTCGTGAAACGAAATTTGTTACCAAAGAACAAGCTGCCGAAGAAATGAAAGCGCTGTTAGGAAGCGACTTTATGGAAGTTTTCGACTTTAATCCGCTCCCCTTGGCAGTGGAAGCCAAATTGACGGCAGAGTATGCCGTGGTTGACAGTATAGTTAAAATAGAAAGGCAGCTGTTGTCCATTCCTCATATTCGTGAAATCAGTTACCAGCGCTCATTAATAGACTTAGTCAACCATAATATTCAAAAAATAAGTTTGGTTATGCTGGTATTTATTGTATTGATGTTATTTATAGCATTGGTATTGATTAATAACACCATTCGCTTGAGCGTTTACGCCCGCCGCTTCATCATTAATACCATGCGTTTAGTCGGGGCTACCCCCGGGTTTATTGTCCGTCCCTTTTTATTGCGCAGCTTGCTGCAAGGCGTGTTATCGGGCGTAATAGCCATCATGCTGCTTACAGGCGTGCTTTATGTCGTGCAGAACGAATTTGGCGAAATCATTGGTTTTTTTGAAGACCTGCAATTGCTCTTGCTCTTTTTGTCGATTATTGTAATGGGCATGCTTATCAGTTTTATTTCTACCTTCTTTGCAGCTAAAAGATACGTGCGTATTGACGTCGGCAAACTATATTTTTAAATTTTTCTAAATTCTATATATGGCAACGGTTAAAAGAATACCAACAATTGCTGCAAAAAAAACTGCAGAACCTGCGAAAAAAATCGTCAACTTCGCTCTGACAAAAGAGAACTATAAACTTATTGCCATCGGTTTTGGCGTAATGATTTTGGGATATATCCTCATGATTGGCGGCGGCAGCGACGACGTCAATGTCTTTCGCGAAGACGCCCTGTTCAGTTTTCGGCGCATTACCTTAGCGCCTATTTTGATAGTAGGCGGTTTTCTCTTCGAGATTTATGCCATCATGAAAAGGCCAAAAGAAAAAGAGTAGTACGGTATGGAATGGTTTGAAGCCTTGGTATTGGGCTTGGTGCAAGGATTAACGGAATTTCTTCCAATAAGCAGCAGCGGCCATTTGGCCGTAGCCAATGCGTTGTTCGGCAATACAGGCGCAGGCAACCTTACTTTCACCATTGCTGTTCATGCCGGAACGGTATGCAGCACCTTATTAGTGTTATGGACTGAAATAAGCCGTTTGTTCAATGGCCTGTTTAATTTTAAATGGAACGACGAAACACAATATATTGCTAAAATATTGCTGTCGGTAATTCCGGTAGCTATTGTGGGTGTCCTGTTCAGGCATCAGGTAGAAGCCCTGTTTGACGGCGGCTTGTATATTGTGGGCGCTGCGCTTTTATTAACCGCAGGCTTGTTAGCGCTTACTTATTTTATCAAACCGCGCAAGAAGGAAAAAATTTCTTTTAAAGATGCTTTGCTTATAGGTACAGCTCAGGCTATTGCAGTGATTCCGGGATTGTCGCGCTCCGGGGCAACCATTTCTACAGGTTTATTATTAGGAAATAAGAAAGAAATGGTGGCCAAATTTTCTTTCCTGATGGTGCTGATTCCTGTCTTGGGTGAATGTTTTCTCGACCTGATGAAAGGCGGTTTCTCGGGTTCGGCAACTTTGCCCGTATCATCGTTATTGGCGGGTTTCTTTGCTGCTTTTGTATCCGGCGCTATAGCTTGCAAATTGATGATTAATTTGGTTAAAAAAGGAAAACTGATATACTTCGCCATTTATTGCGCTGTAGTTGGTGTTTTGGTATTATTATTTTTGTAAGATGAAGTATGAGAGATTTTCATGTTTATAACACGCTTTCCCGTAAAAAAGAATTATTTAAACCTTTACATGAAGGCCATGTGGGTATTTATGTGTGCGGGCCTACGGTTTACGGCGACCCGCATTTAGGCCATGCCCGCTCAGCCATTACCTTCGATGTGTTGACGCGCTACCTGCGCCACCTTGGCTACAGAGTGCGTTATGTGCGCAACATTACCGATGTGGGACATCTCGAAAATGATGCCGACGAGGGCGATGACAAAATCGCTAAAAAAGCCCGCCTTGAGCAATTAGAGCCTATGGAAGTGGTGCAGTATTACACCAACCGCTACCACGATTTTATGCGCCTTCTGAACGTGTTGCCGCCCAATATTGAACCGCATGCTTCAGGGCATGTTATCGAACAGATAGAGCTGATAAAAAAAATCCTTGAACAGGGCTATGCCTACGAGATTAACGGTTCGGTATATTTCGATGTTGAAAAATATAATAAAACATACACCTACGGCAAATTGTCGGGTCGCACTGTTGACGAGCAACAGGCCAATACCCGCAAACTTGACGGACAGGACGATAAACGCCAACCTTTCGACTTTGCTTTATGGAAAAAAGCCTCGCCGGAGCATATTATGCGCTGGCCTTCTCCTTGGAGCGACGGTTTTCCGGGCTGGCACCTCGAATGTTCGGCCATGAGCACCAAATACCTCGGCGAAACTTTCGATATTCACGGCGGCGGCATGGACCTGTTGTTTCCTCATCATGAATGCGAAATAGCGCAAAGCACAGCCGTAGGCCATAATGCCGCCCGCTACTGGATGCACAATAATATGATTACCAACAGCGGCCAGAAGATGAGCAAATCCTTGCAAAATTTCATTACTTTAGAAGAAATGTTTGCAGGTACGCATCAGTTGTTAGCACAGGCCTACACGCCGATGACTGTCCGTTTCTTTATGCTTCAGGCGCATTACAGCAGCACCCTCGATTTTAGCAACGAAACTATGCAGGCTGCCGAAAAAGTGTTGAAACGTATCCTTGAAGCCGCGAATACTTTGAGTAAACTTACGCCATCGGCTGTTTCGACCCGCAGCGAAGAAATTACCGCTATTGTAGAAAAATGTTACGAAGCCCTGAGCGACGATTTGAATACTTCCCTTGCTATTGCGCATTTGCAGGAAGCGGTACGGATTATCAACTCCGCCAACGATAAGAAAGATACGCTGACCGCTGCCGATATAGACAGCCTAAAAGCGCTGTTTTCCGGCATTCTGTTCGATAGTCTGGGCATTGCTGACGAGCAGCAGCAAGGGGTTGACACCACCTTGCTCGACGGCTTGATTCAAATGATATTGGAAACGCGCAACAAAGCCAAAGCCAATAAAGATTTCGCCGTGGGCGATAAAATCCGCAACGACCTGCTGCAACTTGGCATTGCGGTTAAAGACACTAAAGAAGGCAGCACGTGGACGCTGGGATAGCTCAATTGGTGATTGAAGGCGTTTTGACTGCCCGATAGCAAGAGAAACAAAAAGACTGTTTTCAACAACTTTTCTCTACCTTCTTCTATTTTCCTCTACTTTCTCCATTTTCTCATAAAACTCCTGTCCAAACCGCGCAATGAGCGGCTCTTTTAAAAAACGGAATACGGGAATCTTTGCTTCGGCTCCCTTTGTTCTTGCGGATTCGCAGGCATGCCAAGTGTCGTAGTTGAGGGCTATGTGCTCGTGCAGTTGCTTGAGCCGAATGGGATAGAGGTAACAGGAAACAGGCTTGCGGAACTTCGTTTGGCCATCTAAAAAAGCGCGCTCTATAGCGCAGTAGCAAATCCCTTCCGCATCGAAACAGGAATAAGCACATTCCTTGCCATTGATAAGCGGAGTTACCAAATCACCGTCGGGGTCAATCACCGTGTGCCCTTGTTCTTCCACAG
>Ga0099364_10000650_pt1 | contig 59359 bp, 41 predicted proteins | sample TergutTh196P3_FD_73070 | JGI IMG/M metagenome (GOLD analysis project Ga0099364, IMG submission 73070) | Microcerotermes parvus P3 segment gut microbial communities from Pointe-Noire, Republic of the Congo - Th196 P3 | ecosystem: Host-associated > Arthropoda: Insects > Digestive system > Gut ... | reverse complement strand
CTTCACAACTGAATGTGATGCAGACAGGCGCGGATTCGCCAGTGGGTGGTGGAGGAGGCGTGCTGCCGGTGCTGTAATGGATGATGCCGGCGAAGAAACGCTCGGTATAGATGGTTCCTCCGGTAAACGGCGCGGTGGGGCTATAGATGGCATGACCACCCATGGCGGTCAGGTCGCTGTTGGAACCTGCTATGTTAACTGCACAGGGCTGACCGCTATTCGTACCGTGATATGCTATACGAGGTTCGCTATAAGCCGCAATATAAAATCCATACGTTGCGCCTGCCGGTATGGTAACCGGAGCGGGCATGGTAACTAACGTGAAATTAGTCAATCCTGACGAAGTAACGGTAACGCTCTGTTGTCCTACCGGTATCCATCCTGCGGATGAGCCGGCATTGCCACATGCGGTACCTATTCTATAATAGATGTCAACGGAAGTTGTTCCCGTAGAGCTAAACGGTGTTTCGAAAGAGGTGATGGTAACATCTTGCGGACCGGCGATCATGTCGAAAGCGACGCCGCCATATCCGTTATTGGCGGGGTTGTTCATGACCAACGAGCCGTCGGCTTTGCCTGCGCCTTTGCCGCCGTCGCACACCACGGTTACGCACCATTCGTGTTCGGCGGAGCCGCCGCCGACGCCGGTGTAGGTCTCGGTGGTGCTGCTGCCGACGAAGGCGCCGTCGCAGTATATATTATAGGTATAGTCGCCGGGTTGGCTGATGACGTCGCTCGGAACGATAAAGGCGGATACATACGTGTTGAAAGCGCCGAGAGAGGTCATCGTATTGGCGTTCACGTTCACTTTCCATAATATGCTGCTGTAGGTGTTGTCATCCACCGAAGCCCAATAGACGGTATTGTCTTCGCGGTCGGTCGTTATATTTTGGAAATGACCGGTGCCGTCTATATAAATGCCATAAGTGGTCGTAGTAAGTATATTACCAATGATAGTACCTGTAGAAACATTGATCTCCTTAATGGTATTATCTCCCCAAACGGCAAAGCAGCGTCCGGTGTTGTCGAAGGTCATTGCTATACATTGATTGGAGTGATTGATAACGCTGACAGGAGTGAAAACGCCGGTACTCAGATTTATCGTATAAAAATTATTAACACAGGAGGGACTGTTCGAATACCAGTCAATCTGGCAAAAATATACTTTTCCGTCTATTGGGTTATAAGAGATTCCGGTTGCACTGGTCATGCCGATATTTATCGAAGTAGAAGATCCGTTGGTAATATCTATCTTAAAGATGCTGGAGCCGTTGTAACTTGTCGCATACCATGCGTCGTCAATCCAGTCGGCGCCGCACGTAGTATTGGATAAGGATCCGCCGAGATAACTTATCGCCGACGGGTTATTCAGCGGTACGGAGAGTGGACTGTAACCATTAACGGCATACGCTGTTGAGTTGGGACCTTTGGCGCCCTGTTCCGGCGTAAAGGTAACGGGCTGTTGCGGAGCAGACTTCGGCGCTATGCTACCTTCCCAGGCTGCTTTGCTGGTGCCGACGAGCATCTTTGTTCCTTCGGGCATAACGGGCATTTCAACGCTTTCGGGCATCATCGGTCCGTTCATCACTTTACCTTTTCCTATCGGCGGATCCCACGTCAGGATGACGTCGTTGCCAACGCAGGAGGCTTGCAGACCGGTGATCGGGGCGCAGTCGCCGCAACCGGGTACGGTTACGCAGATGGGGGTGGATTCGCCGTCGCCGACGCTGATGCCGTCACCGGTGATGATGACGTAGCCGTGTCCGGTGGTTACCGGATTGGGAACGAAGCCGGATTCGGTAGGTAGCACGGTAATGCCGCCTGTTACGCCGCCGATGTAACCGGCGCCGCCGCCGCCGCTGGCTGAGCAGAAGTAGCCGTCGGCGCCGCTGCCGCCGCCATAATAGCCGCCGCCACCGCCGCCGGTAGCCGCCTGGGTAGAGCCGCACACGCCATTGCCGCCCTGTCCGAATGAGCCGGGCAAGCCTTGCGCACCGCTGCCGCCGGTACCACCGGCGCCGCCGGCGCTTTGCGTGCCGCCTTTGCCATTACGAGAGGGGTTGCTCTGATTGGGGTATCCAACGCCGCCGGTCGTTCCGCCGCCATCACCGCCATAACCCACGCCGGAGCCGCCACAAATATCCCATGCGGCGCCGCCGCCGCCACCGGCTACAATTTTTATATCCGGACTGCCGGCAGATAAAGTGCTCAATAAGCCGGAAACGGTAGCCACATGCGTAGCGCCGCCGCCCGAACCGCCGATAGTTCCTTGACCGGACGAAGTGGGCGAACCTGCCGGCGAGTTGCCGCCGCCATTATATCCGCCCTCTACGGCTACGTTATATGCAGTTTTTTCAACTCCGGCGCCTCCTACGTAGATATATAACGTAGTGGGTGAAGTTACGGTAAGCGTTCCTTTGGAATAACCGCCCTTGCCTCCTGTTTCTGTAGAGGAACTGGAGGGGGTACTGTTTCCGCCATTAGCGCCCCAGGTCTCAATTTCGTAGGTGCCGGGGTCTAAGGTAACCTGTTGTGGGCTGCCGGTGTATTCGAAAGTCTGAGCGGCTTTGCCGGCGCCTTTGCCACCGTCGCACGCCACAGTTACGCAGTAGTCGCCGGGGGCGCCCGCGTTGGGGATGGTGTAGGTCAGGTTGTCGGTGGTGCCGATGAGGTTGCTGCCCTCATATATATTATAGGTATGGTCGCCGGCGCTGCCGGTGCTGGTTATCTCGACGTCGTCAAACCAAACACTGTTGGTAGAGGCGCCTGCGTCGTATTGTCTGAACGCGATACAGTGTCCGCTACCGGTAAGGAGCGTATTCTCGAAAGTAACTTCGTAGGGATAATATTGATAAGTGCCATGTGATGGCGGCGTGGGCAACACCTGCACAACTTCAAAGGTTGAAACATCGGTCGGGTCGCTCATTACGCCAACGGTTACGGTGCCGGAGGAGGTTGATTCCTTCGCCATCATAAATGTAACTGTCACAGTGTGAATGTTTGCCGGAATAGAGGGGGTAACGGCATAATTGTAGGCAGAGTTATTGCAAAACATCCACAGACATCCGGGTGCGGAGTAGTAATAACTACTATTACATCCCGGAACAGGACAAAGACTGGAAAAGCAATGATACACCGGTCTTTCCCAACAATTGGGCATTTCCCAGTTTGCATATCCTTCAAAACTTTCAAAGTAGGGCAGTGTTACCGGGCAGGATTTGCTGCCATCTCCCTTTGTCATCGCCGGCATTTCGCCCTGCGGTTGTTGCTGCGAAAGCCACATTGCCATCGTGAGTCCGCTTGCGGGGTCATATCCTTCGGGCAACACTACTTTCTTAGCCGCGAGTTCGTCATCTGTCAACATCATCGGACCGTTCATCACTTTTCCGGCGCCCTTTCCTGCCGGAGGATCCCAGGTGAGGACTAAGTCGCATCCGTTTTCGTAGGAGTATGTGAGGTTTTGTATCGGGTCGCAGTCGGGGGGCGGCGGGGTGTTGCCGCTGCAAATTTCAAATTTGGTGTTAGCGCGGGTACTCGACATGCTGATATTCGGATAGGTAGGACCATTCGGGTCAATGAGGCTACTGCTCCATGAATAGAGAATGTATCCGGACATTCCGGTAGTGCCGCTGAATTGGAAAGAACTTCCGGAGCCGGGGTTGTCGTTATGCGTAGCCACTACGAGATTGCCGCCTGTATATGGGAACGGCGTATCTAACTCAATAGTAATCCAATCCGGATAGAGTGCATCCCAGGTAATCGTGCCGGAATATACCTGCGTGAACGTACCAAACGGAACCCAGTCTGTGGTGCCGGAAAACACACTCTGCGTCGTATTTGCCATATAGATAAATTGGTTGGGACGTACTTGCACACCACCGGTAATAAAACTACATTGGTATGAAATGTGTGTAATCAGTCCGCCGTCGGCAGGAGCTTGGATGTCGGACGCCAAATATATCTGTTGCGTATAAGAGGGGAAATAATCGTATGGTACGCCGGTAACTGCGGAAGTACCTGTGCCAACGATGTAGTCGTCGCAGTCGGGGGGAGGAGGCGTCCCTGTGCTACATATTTTCACATATCCGTCTTCGGTGAGGCTTGGGGAAGCAACAAAGCCGCCCTGGGTGGGTTGTACCGTTACGCCGTTAACAGAGGTTGCGATATAACCGGATCCGCCGCCGCCGCCGGCGCCACTCAAAGAGCCTGTTGCCGCGCCGCCGCCGCCGCCATACCAGCCGCCGCCGCCGCCGCCGCCTTTATCGCCGGAACTACCGCCATTACCGCCCTGTCCTGCTGATCCTGCTGTGCCATTAGTATCTCCGATACCACCGGCGCCGCCGCTGCTGCTTGTGCCGCCGCCGCCGCCCGTGGCATTACCCGAGCCCGTATAGGTGCCATCAGCGCCGGAGACGCCGCCGCCGCCGCCGCCTACGCCGGCAGGAGTATATCCGCCGCCGCCGCCGCCACCGCCGGCAACAACGAGGGTATTGGTTCTAACGGTTCCATCCGTTAACAAACCGCTGCTCGTCGAAATATGCGTAGCGCCGCCGCCGCCGCCGCCGTTCCATGAAGTGAAACTGTTTCCGCCGCCGTTGTAACCACCGGTAAAATTACCGGATCCGGTACCACCGGCTCCACCAACTACAATATAATATGTTGTAGGCGATGTAACCGCTAATTCAATCTTGGAATAACCTCCTTGCCCGCCGGCAACATTGGAACTTCCTCCACCGCCGTTAGCGCCCCAGCACTCTATTTCGTAGTTGCCGGGCTGCAACGTAATCTGTTGCACGCCGCCGGTGTAGTCGAACTCGTCGCAGTCGCTGGGGATGGGGGGCGTGCCGCCGTCACACGGAACAGCTGCGGTAGTGGGAGAGCCGTAGTAAACAGTGAATTGCGGTAAATTTACTTTTGGTACTCCATTTACCGTAATATTTACTGCCATTTGATTATCGTTACAACCAAAAGGATCCCATACCTTAAAATTGGCATCTCCCGATGGTATCGCCGTATAAATTCCTGCCGTAACAGAGCCTACTACCGTTCCTGTTAACACCGCACCGGTGTTGTCATCTATTAAATACCAGCCGATACAATCGCCATACGCCACGTTTGAAATGGTTACTACCGAGGAGCATGCGTTGCCGATTACAGCCCATTTGTTGGTTCCGTTTCCTTTCCCTGCGGAGGTAACGGCATAGACAGAATAGGAGTGGGTACCTGCCGACGGAACGTTATTGTCCGTCCAGGTCATGCTCCCGCCTACCGTAATACCGCTGGTGATTTCATCTACTTGTACACCGTTTCTCATGATCACGATGCTGCTGATGCTGCCCAACGACGAGCCGCCAACGGTCTGCGACGGGTTCGTCCATGACAGGTCGGCTTTAAAGTCTGTACCGACAGGGGTAACGGTCAGCGCCGTCGGCGCTTTTGCCACGCTTGCATTGACCGTCGGAATAGCCAAACCGACTATCCCATATTGAAACTCGTATGGAATAGCGCCAAGGTTGGTAAGTTGGTTGTTGGTGGGGTTAAAACTATAAAAGGTAGCGCCGTTATAGTTGCTGAAGTTATCCGTTGTCCAGTAAAACATGTTGCTTTCACGGTCATAACTGAACGTTTGTTCAAAAGGTGAGTTGAACGGAGCCGTTACCAAGGTCGTCAACGCTCCGGTTGTGGTGTTAATCTCTACAATACGCGTCTGGTGTGAATTGTTAAAGTCAATGGCTACGCCAATCAATTTTCCATCGTTGGTGAAAGCGAAGTCATATATCACATACTGATTGGCAGTAACACTGAAAGCATATTGGGTCTCCCCTGTGTTGAGATTCACCCTGTAAAAATTATTCGGGTCGCCAATACTGGCATCCGCACCAACAACGTATGCTACGCCTTCAATGTCGTTATAAGTCATGCCAAATCTAACATACTCGAAAACATTGATAGGCACCGAAGTAACATTTCCCGTAGCAGGATTAATCTTATAAATCAAATTTTCGTATTCGGAAACTGCATACCAGTATCCGTCAACAAAGTCGCCTCCCGTAACATAGTAGTCCACGTAGCCGGGGAGGTAGTTGTAGTTCCCGATATTGTTCAACGGGAATTCCAAAAGATCCCAGTAATAGTCGTCAACGCCGTAAGATACCGTGCTCGGACCTTTTCCGTTCGGATTGGGGATGGTAAATTCTGTCTTCGACACTCCCTCTTTCGAAAGTCGGGCGCCTCGCGATACCGGCTTCATCGCCGTTACCGGTTGCTTTTTTGTGCCTCTTTCGGATCTTTTGCCGACCACCGGCACCGCGCCGCGGTCATCCGCCCGCTGCATCTGTACCGCCGGGGCGTTCCCCGTCTCGATAGCGTTCTGATGAATCTCCGCCCGCGGCGTCTGTACCGACGGGGTCTGCCCCATCTCCAAACGCGCCTTGACGGCTGACGCTTCATCCATGAATTGTCTCTCTTGAGCATTTAAGCCCAACGCGCACAACGCAAAAAAAAGCGCCATGCAAAACAGTTTTGTAAAAAATTTGTTCATAACCTAAAATTTTTAATTTATAATTATAATTTATCTATTTATTCCTAATCACAATATTTACAACCAATTACGTTTACCAACATCTCCTGTCTTGAGCGCCATTTTTCTGTTAAATAACACTCAAAAAAAGTTTGCCAAAGATACATATTTTTTTAATATGGCACACAAAAATTATTTTTTTTCTTTTTTACATTTTCACCTTACACCTCATCCCCTCATTAGGCAGCACCAGAAAGTTTTCCACGACAAAGTCGAGTTCGCCGCCTTCCGCGTCGTCGCGCAGTTTTACGATTAAGATATGTTCGCCGTGCGGCACGATGGTCGTTTCGCGGAAATAGACTAAGCGGGTGTCGTGTTGTTTCTTTTTCAGACGGAAGGTTAGGTCGGAGTTGTTTTTGACGGTTACGCGGATGGTTACGCTGTCGGTCTGTTCCGATTTCCACGTTAACGCTTTCTCGAAGATTTCTCTCAGGTACTTCTCTTCGCCGATGACGTATTCGTTGTAATAAACCGCTGTGCGTCTGTCGAATAGCGCCTCGCGGATGCCTTCGGCGGTGGCGCTTTTGGCGAAGACGAGCGTCATCGTGCGGTGTTTGCCGGCGCAGAAGTCAACGTCGGACTGTATGGGCTGGTGCATGTCGGAGTTGCCCATCATGGTCAGTTTTTTATCCAAACACCACTGATGCGACTCCGGACAGTAGAGGCGGTTGACGACTTCCACGCCGTGCATCATGCCCTGTTCCAACAGTTCGGTGTGTTCTTCCATCCACAGGGTGGTGTCGGGTTGTTGTGGCGCCCAGTGAGGGTGGTTCCAGACGATGAAAGCATCTTGCGCTTTGGCGGCGCGGAAGGCGTCCATGTATTCCGGCTGCTCCAATGAATCCGCATCGGTGATAAAGAGCGCGTTGTGATGTCCGGGAGGCATTCTGCGGGTAATCTCGCTGCCTCGTATCAGGATGATGCCTTTCTCCTCCGCCCTCTCTTGGGCGATCTCGTAAGAGCGATTGTGCGACGCAACAATGTCCGTGTGAGGACGAAACTCGATGTGGTCGGTGATGGCGATGGCGTCGAGACCTTCGCGGTACGCCTCATCAATCCGCACAGTGGGCCACACAAGCCCGTCGGAAAAAACGGTGTGCATGTGCAAGTCGCACTTCAACGTAACATAACCGTCTAAGTCGGGAATGTCAATCTTTCCTCTGACCTGCGCAAATAACGGCAGCGCTATCAGAAACGCTAATAATAATGATGTTGGTTTTTTAAGCATAATTTTTTATAAAAAATTCATTGTGTCGGAATCTTCAACGTCTGCCCCACTTTGAGGTTGTTACCGGACAGTCCGTTGTGTGTCTTAATGTCTTCAACGGAAATTCCCGAATATTTCTGTGCGATATTCCACAAGGTATCACCCGATTGTACCTGATAGGTGGCTTGGGTTGTTTTGGTTGAAGCGGAAGATGGTGTTGCGGCGGAGGATTGTTGTGTGGTGGTAGTTGCCTGCGTTGAGGATTTTGCTTTTGAACTTGATGCGGGAGCATAGACAATGAGTCGCTGTCCGATTTTGAGTATGGCATTGTTTTTCAGTCCGTTCCAGTTTTGAAGGTTGCTTACCGTACATCGGTATTTGACAGCTATGGACGAGAGGGTCTCGCCACTTTTCACTTTGTGGTACTGCATCTCCTGACTTTCGGTGTTTTTCAGTTCCGACATAATTTGTTCTTTTTCCAATCCTTTTTGCGTTTTATAGGTATAGAGTGAGTCTTCGTTCATGATAAACAATCCGGAATATTGGTACGGCAGTCGCAAGATATAGGGCTTGGTTGCCGAGGCAGGGATGATGCCTTTTTTGTAAGGCGGATTGAGAAAAGAGAGCAGGTCGTATTGAATGCCGAGCATTTCCGAAATCTGGTCGAAGGCTAAGGGCTGTTTTACCGTAACGGTATCTATCTGGTATGCGAAGATACTTGGCTCAAGAGGATAGATGTTGTGTTCCGCCGCGCAGTTCATCACATAGACCACGGCGATGAATGCGGGGACATAGCCGCGTGTTTCGGTCGGCAAGTATGACCACAGTTGCCAATAATTGGTCTTGCCGCCGGAGCGTCGAATGGCTTTGTTGACATTGCCGGCGCCACAGTTGTACGCTGCCAGCGCTAACTCCCAGTTATTGTACATCTTATACAAATCGCTCAAATGTCGGCATGCCGCATCGGTAGCCTTGTAGGGGTCGCAGCGGTCGTCAATAACGCTGCTCACCTCCAATCCGTACATCTTGCCGGTGGCGTACATAAATTGCCACAATCCCTTGGCGCCCGCGCGTGAGGTGGCGGTCGGATTTAATGCCGACTCCACGATGGCTAAGTATTTCATTTCCAACGGAACATCGTATTTGTCCAGCATCTCTTCAAACATCGGGAAATATATCTCAGCCAAACCCAGCATCTTCGACGTCAACGCCCGCCGTTTATTGGCATACAGTTCTATGTAACGGGCGACCATAGCGTTGTAAGTCAACTCCATCGTGGTGTTTTGGTTGAGTTGTTCAAGGCGTTCCATGATAATCGAATCGCTGAAAATGGGAACATCTAATTCGATTCCGGTATTCAGCATGTTCGTTTTTGAATAGAAGTCAAACGTTTCGAGGTATTTTTGCCGACTCAGGCTGTCGAGCATGGCGGCGATAGGGTCATCGGGGATTAAATAGGCGCTCGTCGGAACAAATTGTATTGTGTCTTCGGGCATTTCGGCTTCTTCTTCCAAAGCGATGAGCGTGGCAGAAAAAATGGTGTCGCCCGCCACGATCATCTCGTCGGCTACCTCATTCTGCGCCCCTCCATGCACCGGAAAACCGAACATTAAAAGACAACTGAGGTATAGTGCAATGGCTATTTTATTCATAAATAATCTATTACGTGTATTTGAACTTGCAAAGATAGGGCAATATGCTGTACGTTTTGTGGCAATGCGTCTGCTTTTATCAACACCATTTTGTTGATAACACGGTTTGGATGCGTCAAATCAATTTTTATTAACCATCATCACACTATTAGTAATCTTTCATTTCTATTCAAAATCCAGCGTAATCGTCATCGTAACTCTTTTGTTTCTCTGTTTCCATGCGGGCGACGCGGCGAGCATTTTTTCGACGGCTTTTTTGGTCTCTTCGCTGACGTTTTCTTCAAATTCTATGTTGGTCGGTTTTCCCGTTTTGTCAATGAAGAAAGAGACTTTCACGGTCGTCTCACGGGGATCTGACTTGGCGCTTTCGGCTACCGTTTTTGCATCGTAGTTTGGGGATGCTGACTTTTTTGAGGATGCTGCCCGTGCGGATCTTGCGTCCTGTAATATTTCGTCAGCAGCCACTGACGGCGGGGCTAACTCTTCCATGGCAACGACAAATTCGACGTCCATCGCCGGAGTTGACACCTTGGCTTCCGGTTGTACTGCCACTGCGGCGATTTGTTCCGATTGGCTTTCTTCCATGGCGATGATTTGTTCCGATTGTGATAATTCTATTGCAACAACCTGTTCCGGTTGTAACTTTTCCATCGCAATTACCTGTTCCGGTTGCAACTTTTCCATTGCAACGACCTGTTCCGATTGTGATTCTTCCATCGCAACGACAGCCTCCGGTTGCAACTCTTCCATGGCAACGACAGCCTCCGGATTACTCTCGCTGTCTCTGTCCCAAAGGAAGATGGCGCTAAATCCGACGATAAGTAAAAAGGAAGCGGCGACATATATAAACTGTTCCACGATGGAAAGGCGTTTCCTCGCGCTTTTCACATCTATTTCCGACGGCGTTTCGGATTGGGAAAACCGCTTTTCCAACCGTGCGATGACTTGGGTGTGGTCGCCTGTTACGTCATCGAAACCGTCTAACGCATCTTGCAAAAAGGGGTCATTCATCGCTTGTCGTTCCAAGCGGTTGGCTTCTTTGCCTTTGCGTTTACCTTCTATATACTCTGTGAGTTTCATATCATTGATTTATTCTTTTTAAAATACAAATTTTCAAGTTTCGTTTTCCGTTTTGAATGTAACTTTTTACCTTATTCAGTTCAAATCCTGTCTTTTCGGCGATGTCGGCGTATGAACAATCTTCAAAGAAGAAATGAACGATACATTGCCGTTGCTCCTCCGGAAGCGTTCCCATGCAATATTTCAACGCACTTTCCTTCTCCTGATCATCTTCAACATCTATTAGATTCTCAAAGGCGTCCGATTCCATAACTTGATGGTCAAATTCTTCAAAAATCGTCTTATTTTCTCGTCTCAGAAGTTGAAAACAGTGGTTTTTCGCTACGCTGTACAGCCATGTTTTGAAGTTTTCGATGTGGTATTTATGGATTTTCCACGTCAGTTCTTCGTAAATGTTGGTTACGGCGTCTTCGGCGTCTTCGGTCTGTTTCAAATATTTCAAACACAATCCATACACCAACGGAACATATCGGGAGTAGAGTTGTCCCAGAAACTCCTGATCAGCGGTCTGAACGAATTGCCTCAACAATTCATCATCACTCCAAAAGACGCCTGACGGTTTTTTATCCATAATTTTTGCAAAAGTACAAAAACTTTTATGGAATTTCCCATTTCGCCGCATCTATCAGGAAATTTTATTTATTAACTTTAATTTTATTTCAAAATGAAAAAACAAATTTTAATGGCGCTGATCGTAATCCTTGCCACTGTATCCGCCGCAGTGTTGATTGTAATTCTAAGTAAAAACGGGCAAACCGTAACAAACCCCGTGGTGGACATTCCCAAACCACCGGAGTACCCGCTTGTGCTGCCGGATGAACAACCGGAACATCCACTTACACCTCCGAATGAGCAACCGGCGCATCCGCTTGCACTTCCGGTTGAACAACATACGTATCCTCTTGTGTTGCCGGTTGAACAACCGGAGTATCCTCTTGTATTGCCGGAAGAACAGTCGGAATATCCTATTGTCTTGACGGCAGAACAACCGGCGTATCTTCCTTCCCCGACTATTGTACAGGAAAACCTAAGCACGGTTGATGTTTATGTTGATTCTAAAAGCGCTTGTATGGAGTATTCCTACGGTCGTTCGCGGAAATCGGTATCCCATTACTCCTACGATTCCGAAGACAACGAGTCGTATAGCATGTTTTCCGAAAACCGTTTTAAGAACGCTACTTTCGAGCCGCTCTCTACCTTCTCATTAGATGTGGACGTCGCTTCGTACAGCAACGTCCGCCGGATGATCAACCAGGGACAAAAACCGCCAATAGACGCCGTGCGCACAGAACAACTGATAAACTATTTCTCCTACGACTATCCTAATCCGACCGGAAAACATCCGGTGAACATTCTTACCGAGACACAACTCTGTCCGTGGAATAAAGAGCATCTGTTAGTGCGTATCGGTGTGAAGGCGAAAGAGATTCCGTCGGACAACCTTCCGGCGTCCAATTTCGTCTTCCTGATTGATGTTTCGGGGTCTATGTACAGCGCGAATCGTTTGCCGTTGGTGAAATCTTCTTTAAAATTGTTAACCAACAACTTACGTGAGAAAGACCGTGTGGCTATCGTAGTGTATGCGGGCGCTGTCGGCGAGATATTGCCCTCGACGTCGGGCGCCGACAAACAGAAAATCCTCGAAGCGCTCGACGCCTTAGAAGCCGGAGGCTCCACCGCCGGCGGCGAAGGAATAGAACTCGCTTACCGCGTCGCGCGGAAGAACTTTATCCAAGACGGCAACAACCGCATCATCCTCTGCACCGACGGCGACTTCAACGTGGGCGTCAGTTCCGAAAGAGCGTTGGAAAAACTGATCGAAGAGAAACGCAAAACCGGCGTTTACCTCACCGTCTTAGGCTACGGCATGGGAAATTACAAAGACAGCAAACTGCAAATCCTGTCGCAAAAAGGCAACGGCAATCACGCCTACATTGACAATATTCAGGAAGCGAACCGCGTCCTTGTACAGGAGTTCGGCTCGACGATGTACGCCGTGGCAAAAGACGTGAAGATGCAGATAGAGTTTAACCCTGCCTACATAAACGCCTACCGCCTCATCGGCTACGAAAGCCGCCTGCTGAACAACGAAGACTTCAACGACGACACCAAAGACGCCGGCGAATTAGGCGCCGGACATACCGTTACAGCGCTGTACGAAATCATCCCCGTCGGCATCAAAAACCGCTACGCAGGAAGCGTGGACTCGCTGAAATACCAATCCGTCGCCACCTCCAATCCGTCGAAAGGCGTCCTCAACAACGAGATGATGACCGTCAAACTGCGCTATAAGCCTATCGGCAACGAAACCAGTGTCAAGATGGAAATCCCCGTCCGGACGGGCGATGTATTCAAAACGCCGAGCGCCGACTTCGTCTTCGCCTCAGCCGTGGCGATGTTCGGACAACTGCTGCGCAACTCCGACTTCAAAGGCAACGCCACCTGCAACGACGTGATAACACTCGCCCGCAAAGGTCTCGGCGAAGACGAACGGGGATACCGGAGAGAGTTCGTGCGGATAGTGGAGGGATGGAAAGGGTTGTGAGGAGTAACTGAACATTTTACTTGTCAACTCTCAATTAAAATTACTATCTTTGCACCCCCTATTTTGGAAAATATAACTTATTTATTTTAAAGGTATAACATATTTATAATATATATGAAAAAACTTGCAGTTGTTGCTTTTGGAGGAAACGCCTTGCTGCGTAGCGGACAGAAAGGTACCATTGAAGAACAGGAAGCCAATGTTCACGAATCGTGTATGCACCTGTTGGGGTTGGTAAAAAACGGTTACGACTTGGTTATCGGACATGGCAACGGTCCGCAGGTCGGCAACGTCATGTTACAACACGATGCCGGCGAAAAGACCTACGGCGTTCCGGCGCAGCCGTTGGACATTTGCGTTGCCGAGACCCAAGGCTCCATCGGATATATGATTCAGCAGCAGATGAGAAACGTGCTTCAGAAGGAAGGCATTGAAAAACAGGTATTAACACTGATAACGCAGGTCTTTGTGGATAAAGACGATCCCGCGTTTCAGAATCCTACCAAGCCGGTCGGTCCCTATTATACTAAGGAAGAAGCCGACGCGTTTGCAGCCGCCACGGGCGCTAAATTTTCCGAAGACTCCCGCGGACGCGGCTGGCGCAAGGTCGTCGCCTCGCCCAAGCCCATCCACATTGACAATAAGGAGATTGTGGAGACGCTGGCACGCAACGGCGCCATCATCATCACGGTCGGCGGCGGCGGCATCCCCGTCTTTTCCAAAGACAAAAACACGGTGCAAGGCATTGACGCCGTGATAGATAAAGATTCGGCATCGTCGAAGTTGGCTTCCGAAATCAAAGCCGACGAGTTCTACATCCTGACCGACATTGCGAAGGTGTGCATCCATTTCAACACGCCGCAACAGAAAGAGTTAGACGTAGTTACGGTGGAAGACGCCGAGCGTTACCTTGCCGAAGGACACTTTGCCGAAGGCAGCATGGCGCCGAAGATGCGTGCAGCCATCCAGTTCATCAAAAACGGCGGCAAACGCTGCATCATCACCGAAGCGGCGCAGTTGCACATCCCCGGCGGCGGAACGCAAATAGTAGCGAAATAAATATATTTAATCACATAAAATACACATTATCATGGCATTTAATTTAAGGAACAGAAGTTTTTTGAAGTTATTGGATTTTACTCCGGAAGAGATCAAGTTTTTATTGCAACTTTCGGCTGATTTGAAAAAGGCGAAATACGCCGGAACAGAACAACAGACCCTGAAAGGAAAAAATGTCGTTCTTTTGTTTGAGAAAGATTCAACGAGAACACGTTGCGCCTTTGAAGTAGCAGCGATGGACCAAGGCGCCGGCGTAACCTACCTCGGACCCTCAGGCTCGCAGATGGGCAAGAAAGAATCAATGAAAGATACGGCACGCGTACTCGGACGTATGTACGACGGCATTGAGTATCGCGGTTACTCGCAGGAGATTGTGGAAGCGTTGGCAGAATATTCCGGCGTCCCCGTTTGGAACGGACTGACGACCGAGTTCCACCCGACGCAGATCCTTGCCGACTTCCTCACCATGATGGAACACAGCGACAAGCCGTTGCATCAAGTTTCGTTTGCATACCTCGGCGACGCCCGCAACAACATGGGCAACAGCCTGATGGTCGGAGCAGCAAAAATGGGCATGGACTTCCGCGCCGTAGCGCCGAAACAGTGCCAACCCGCCGACGAGTTGGTAGCGAAATGTCGCGAAATAGCCAAACAGACCGACGCGAAAATCACCCTGACCGACAATGTCGAAGAAGGCGTGAAAGGCGTTGATTTCCTCTATACCGACGTCTGGGTATCCATGGGAGAACCCGATGCCGTGTGGGAAGAGCGCATCAAACTGTTGACGCCCTATCAGGTGAACATGAACGTAGTGAAAGCTACCGGAAACCCGAACGTGAAATTTTTACACTGTCTGCCCGCATTCCACAACCGCGAAACAACGGTAGGAGAAGAAATATACCAAAAATTCGGATTAGAAGCGATGGAAGTAACCGAAGAGGTCTTCGAATCGCATAGATCCATTGTCTTCGACGAAGCCGAAAACCGCCTGCATACCATTAAGGCGGTGATGGTGGCAACTTTAGGAGCGTAGCAGGGGATAGTCCGGATATTTTACTACTTTTGCAGTCGTAAAATTATGCTATAATGAACACGATAAGAAAACTGCCCATCGGCATACAGGATTTTGAGTATTTGCGTACCAATAATTATTTGTACGTTGATAAAACCCTGTATGTGCATCAATTGCTGCAACACGGAAAGCCCTATTTCCTTGGTCGTCCGCGCCGGTTTGGCAAGAGTTTGTTTCTTTCCACCTTGAAGGCATACTTTGAAGGCAAAAAAGAGCTTTTTGAAGGATTGAAAATTGCCGAATTGGAAAAAGAATGGAAACAGTATCCTGTTTTTTATTTGGATTTTAACGTGGGATTGCTGATAAATGCCGCAAATGTGGCAGAACGTCTAAACGTTAAACTCAAAGAACTTGAACGATTGTGGGGACAAACAACGGATACCGAAGATTTGGCAAGCCGCTTTGAGGCGGTCATTAAAAGCGCCTGCGAACAGACGGGGAAACAAGTAGTTGTTTTGATTGACGAGTACGATAAGCCATTGATAAACACAATGGACGACCCAATCGCAAACGAAGAAATCAGAACGTTACTGAAATCATTTTACGGCGTATTAAAAAGCGCTGACGCTTATCTGAAGTTTGTCTTTCTCACAGGTGTAACAAAATTTTCCAAAGTCAGCGTTTTCAGCGATTTGAACCAGCTTATAGATATTAGTTTAAGTGAAAGATATGCTGAAATTTGCGGTATAACACAGCAAGAGCTGAAAGATAATTTTGAAATAGAACTACAACAGGTTGCGGAAAAACAAAATCTCTCTTACGAGCAGATATTGGCAGAAATGAAAAAACGTTATGACGGCTACCATTTTTCTACCAAGACGGAGGGGCTATATAATCCATTCAGTGTTTTGAATACACTGAACGATTTTACTTTTCGCCATTATTGGTTCGCCACCGGCACGCCAACGTTTTTGGCAAAAGCGTTACGAAATCAGAATTACGATATTCGCAAGTTTGAGGACGATGTTTTAATTGATGAACCATCAATCATGGACTATCGCGTCGAAAACCAAGATCTCATACCGTTGCTCTATCAAACAGGGTATTTAACGATAAAGTCGTATGAATCCGGCTTATATACTTTGGGATTTCCCAACGAGGAGGTAAAATATGGTTTTCTCAAAGAACTTTTACCTGCATTTGCGCTGACGCCAATCCAAACCGGCAATTTTTCCGTTGTAGAGTTTATGCGGCAAATCAGAAATGGTGATATCGAAGGCTTTATGACCTCGCTAAAAGCATTCTTCGCCGCCATCCCCTACGATGCCATAGAGCAAAAACACCGCGACGAACAATATTATCAGCACGTTTTTTATCTACTTTTCACGCTGATGGGACAATTCGTGCAAACCGAAGTCAAAAGCAGCAAAGGCAGAGCCGATGCAGTCGTGAAAACTGCTGACAGTATCTTCGTTTTTGAGTTCAAAATGGATGATAATACAACCGCCGAAGCCGCCCTTGCGCAAATCAACAGCAAGGATTACGCCATCCCCTACACCGCCGACCACCGCAAACTCGTGAAAATCGGCGTAGAATTTTCACAAACAGAAAAAGGTATAAAACATTGGTTAATAGCTTAAATCTTTAAATTTTAATATAGTATGACAAAAGTTACCGGACATATTTTACAGATCATAGGACCGATTGTGGATGTCAGTTTTCGCGATGAAGAATCCATGCCTGACATCCACGACGCCTTGGAAGTAACCAAGGACAATGGCGAGAAAGTCGTTCTCGAATGTCAACAAGATATCGGCGAGGGGACTTTGCGTACCGTCGCCATGGACAGCACCGACGGCTTGCGGCGCGGCATGGAGGCGGTTTCTACGGGCGGACCTATCGCGATGCCCACCGGCGAACATATCCGCGGACGCCTCTTCAACGTCATCGGCGACCCCATTGACGGATTGCCGGCGTTACCGAAAAACCCCGACTACTACATCCACCGTCCCGCCCCCACTTTCGACCAACTCACAACCACTCAAGAAGTGCTTTTTACAGGAATCAAAGCCATTGACCTGATAGAACCCTACGCCAAAGGCGGAAAGATAGGATTGTTCGGAGGCGCAGGCGTTGGTAAGACGGTCATTATCATGGAGTTAATCAACAACATTGCCAAGCGCTATCAAGGCATGTCGGTATTCAGCGGCGTAGGAGAGCGCACGCGCGAGGGCAACGACCTGTTGCGCGAGATGCTCGAATCGGGCGTTATCAAATATGGCGAAAAGTTCCTCGAAGATATGGAAAAAGGAGGATGGGATTTGAATAAAGTGGATATGGACGAACTCCCGAAATCGCAAATCGCGCTCGTCTTCGGACAAATGAACGAGCCTCCCGGCGCACGTGCCAGAGTGGCACTGTCAGGATTGACGGTGGCAGAATACTTTCGCGACGGTGACGAGAAGTCGGGCGGACGAGACATCCTGTTTTTCATTGACAACATCTTCCGTTTCACCCAAGCCGGCTCCGAAGTGTCGGCGCTGCTGGGACGGATGCCGTCGGCAGTGGGATACCAACCCACGTTGGCATCCGAGATGGGACTGCTGCAGGAGCGGATCACCTCCACCAAACGCGGATCCATCACTTCCGTCCAAGCCGTCTATGTCCCTGCCGATGACCTCACCGACCCTGCGCCGGCGACGACTTTCGCACACCTTGACGCCCAAACCGTCTTAAGCCGGAAAATCGCCTCGCTGGGCATCTATCCCGCCATTGACCCGTTGGAATCCACCAGCCGCATCCTCAGTCCCGACATCGTCGGAGCAGAACACTACGAATGTGCGCAACGCGTCATCCAGATACTACAACGCTACAACGACCTGCAAGACATCATCGCCATCCTTGGAATAGAAGAACTGTCGGAAGAGGATAAACTCGTGGTCAACCGCGCCCGACGCGTACAACGCTTTTTCAGCCAGCCCTTCCACGTGGCGGAACAGTTCACCGGCACGCCCGGCGTCATGGTCGCCATCGAAGATATCATCCGCAGTTTCAACGCCATCCTCAACGGCGAGGTGGACCACATCCCCGAAGCAGCGTTCAACTACGTCGGAACCATTGACGAGGTAATCGCCAAAGGGAAAAAAATGACCGAAAAACCGTAAAATCATGCAACTGTCCATCATCACCCCAGCCGGTACGCTCTTTCAAGGAGCATGTAAATTGGTGCAGATGCCCGGAACCGACGGATTGTTCGAAATATTAGACCGCCACGCACCGATGGTCGCACTGCTCGGAAAAGGAAAAGTGAAAGTGCAGGAACCCGACGGGAAAGAACTCTTCTTCGACATCGAAGGCGGAGCGCTGAAGGTGGGAGATAATGAGGCTACCCTGTTGGTGGAGAGCGTAAAAAGGAAACAATTAGGATGATTTCCCAAGTCGTAAAAACGAGGTAATACACGGAAAAAGTAAGGGTAAAGCCGACAATATTACGGCTGTCGTCGTGTTGAATGAGAAAAGCGTACAGCAGGATGGCGGCAGTAAACAATATCATGCGCAAGGCGGTCATACTCAAAAAGATAGCGATAAACTTCCGCATGGTCTTTCGGATTACTTTGAGCAGTTGATACAAGATAAAAGTCGTCAGCACAAAATAGAAAACGAGCATGAAATGCCATTGGTCGTGGATGGCAGGGAGGATGGCGGCGTATTTCAGGATGGCGGTTACGGCTACCATTGCGATGGAAAAAAGAAAGGTTTTAAACAATAATGATTTCATATTTATTATAATGTGGCTTATGAGCATAAAACAATAGATAAATAATCCGTTGCAAAGGTACAACTTTTTCTTAAACGGGATTTTCTAGGGCAAACGCATTAAAATTCCACAAGTTTTAATAATTTGTAGTACCTTTGCATAAAAAATAAAATGAAATCTTTTAAAGGAAGAATAGCCTCAGAAGGGCTTGGTTACGGAGTTGTTTTTAGATTAGACACCAAAAACACGCAAGAAAAAAAAGAAAATTTGAGCGATTTCGATCAACTCAAATTGTACGAAGACGTCTGTAAACGGTTGAAAGAGAAACTATTACATGATGCCGAAAACGTTTCCGAAAAGTTGGGTAAGGAATACGCCGAATTTCTGCAAATCCAACTGATGTTTTTGGATGATGACGAGTTTGACGGCGCTATACGGAGTAAGATTGCGGAGGGATGTACTGTCGTTGAGGCGATTACAGCGGTTGCAAACAGTCTCAATGACGAATTTTTATCCATTGACGACGACTATTTAAGTCAGCGCGGCAAAGATGTTTTGCATCTTGCCGACGACTTGGTACATCTCATCTTGTACGATGACGACGAAACCGCAACAGCGCTCCCCGATAACGCCATCATCGTGGCGAAAGAGATCACGCCCAATCAGATTTTGTCGTTCGACAGAGAGAAAATTGCCGCATTGGTTAGCGTCATCGGCTCGGAACATGCTCATTCTGCGATACTTGCACGCATGTTGGACATCCCTTACCTCTATGGCGTTGCGAAGAGTATTTTGAAAATAAAAAACGGAACGCCGACCGTGGCTGACGCCTGTTGGGGAGAAATTTCCTGCCATCCGGATGAAGATATCCTTGAAGAAGTAATGGAGCGGTTAGCCGAAATTGCCGAAGAAAAGGCAGATTGCGAAAAATATCGCGGAAAACCATCAGTTACAAAAAGTGGAAAACAAATTCATCTTTACGCCAACATCGCCACCGTGGAAGACGCCAAAACCGCCATCAAAAACGACGCCGAAGGCGTAGGTTTATTGCGTACAGAGTGCTTTTTCATGAATCACCGGTCATACCCAAGCGAGGAAGAACAGATTGCTTTTTATTCCGAAATCTCACAAGCAATCAACCATAAACCGTTGACTATCAGAACATTCGACTTCGGCTCCGACAAAAAAGTTCCGTTCCTGAATTTGAAGAAAGAGAAAAATCCGGCGCTCGGTTACAGAGGCATTCGTATTTGTTTAGATAATCCGGTGTTTTTCAAGACCCAACTGCGAGCGATTTACAGCGTTGCAAAGCGTGTAAAAAACGAAACCGGTCATTCTTCCATTTCGATCCTGTTTCCGATGATTGCCTCGTTTGGGGAAATTTACGACTGCTTAAAAGTGTGTCGAATGGTTGAAAAAGAGTTGGAAATTGATTTCAAAGTGCCGCTTGGGGCGATGATTGAAACGCCAGCCGCCGTCCTTATTGCCGACAAACTCGCCGAAAATCTGGATTTCTTCTCTGTGGGGACGAACGACCTGTCGCAGTATCTGTTAGCCATTGATAGACAGGGGAATGATCATGTGATCGGATATTTCGATCCGCACGACAAAGCCATATTGAAGGCATTGAAAATGGTAGGAAAGTCCGCAGTCAAAAATAATATCGAAGCCGGAATTTGCGGCGAACTCGCCATGGATCTCTATTTAACCCAAACACTTGTTGACTACGGATATACGAAGTTTTCGGTCAACTCCAACAAGATATTACCGTTAAGAAGAAACTTGAAAAAAATGAAAAGGGAAGAGTTATGGTAAATTTTTTCCAAAGACTTGGAAAGTCATTGATGCTGCCGGTTGCGGTGTTGCCCATCGCAGCAATTCTGTGCGGCGTCGGCTATTGGATTTCGCCCACAAGCGGCAACGTGATTGCCAATTTCCTGACAATGGCGGGTAGCGCCTTGCTCGAAGCCATTCCGTTGCTCTTTGCCGTCGGCGTTTCGATTGGCATGGCGAAGAAAACCGACGGAACGTCGGCGCTCGCCGGATTGGTCTCATGGCTGATTGTAACAGTCTTATTATCAACGAACAGCATCATGAAACTGAAAGGACTCGCCTCGCCCGACTTGGTTGACCCCGCCTTCGCCAAAATCCAAAACGTCTTCATCGGCATCCTTTGCGGATTGATCGGCGCTTTTGCCTACAACAAGTTCAAAGATACCAAACTGCCCGACTTCCTGTCGTTTTTCAGCGGACGACGCTGTGTCGCCATCGTCTCAGGCGGCATGTCGCTCGTGATGGCGCTGATTTTGCTCTTTATCTGGTCCCCGATATACAACGGATTGACCGCCTTTGGAATGTTTATCTCCGACTTAGGTCCGTGGGGAGCAGCCATTTACGGATTTCTGAACAGATTGCTCATCCCGCTCGGCTTGCATCACGCGCTCAATTCCGTGTTCTGGTTCGACGTGGCAGGCATCAACGACCTGAACAACTTCTTGGGCGGCAACGGAGAGTTCGGCGTTACCGGTCAATACATGACGGGGTTTTTCCCGATAATGATGTTCGGACTGCTCGGCGCATCGCTGGCGATGTATCACACGGCAAAGACGAAAAACAAAAAAGTCGTCGCCGGATTGCTCTTGTCGGCGGGTTTGGCTTCGTTTCTGGTTGGCGTTACCGAGCCGATAGAGTTCGCGTTCATGTTCTTAGCGCCCGTTTTGTACCTCATCCACGCACTGTTCACCGGCATTTCGTTAGCCATCGCCGCCATCTTACCGACACGCATGGGATTCGGATTCTCAGCAGGTTTTATTGACCTGTTTTTGAACTGGAACAACCCGATGGCTCAAAATCCATGGATGATTTTCGTGATGGGAATATTCTGGTTTGCAGTCTATTACATCGTGTTCCGGTGTGTCATCGTGAAGTTCAACTTGAAAACGCCGGGACGCGAAGATGACAACGAAATCGAAACCGCAACCACAACAAACCCCAACAGTTTCGCCGAGCAAGCACAGGGAATCATTGACGGTCTCGGCGGAAATGACAACATCTCGGAACTCGATAACTGCATCACCCGTCTCCGCCTGAAAGTGGTTGATATGGAGAAAGTTAATAAAACCATTTTGAAGAAACACGGCTCAAAAGGCGTCATCAAAATTGGTGAAAATTCGCTGCAAATCGTCATCGGTCTTAACGCTCAGTTTGTCGCCGAGGCGATGCACGACATTATCAGTAAAGAGACGTGTGTTGTTAATAAAGAGACGTGTGTCGTCAATAAAGAGAAAGTAGTATCCATCACAGCCCCGATGTCGGGCTATTTGGTTGATCTTAAAGATGTTCCCGACATGGCTTTTTCCGAAAAGATACTCGGCAACGGCATCGCCATCCAGCCGACTTCCGGCGAGGTCTATGCCCCGTTCGATGCAGTCGTAGATCTGCTTTTTGAGACAAAACACGCCCTCATCCTCAACGGCGAAAATAACGTTACCATTCTCATACACACAGGGTTAGACACCGTGAACATGAAAGGCAAAGGCTTCGAAGCCTTTGTGAAAGATGGCGATAGGGTAAAACGCGGCGACCTACTCATCAAAGCGAACCTCGACCTGATTAAAGAACATACCTACAACCCAATCACCCCGATAGTAGTCGTCAACACCGAAGAATACAACGAAATCTGCGTAGTCAATAGCAACGAAACAATACGTGCAGGCGATAAAATGTTAGAGGTAAAATAGTTAAATGTGATAAAATAGATAAACATGATAAAAATTTCAGACCACACGATTAAAGACCCGGTCGGCATCCACGCCCGCCCCGCCGGAAAATTGGTAACACTGCTCAAACCCTACAAAAGCAAAGTTACCCTCCTCTGCGGCAACAACCAAATTGACGCCAAAAGCCTGCTGGCAATGATGAAAACAGGGATAAAATGCGGCGATGTCGCCTCGTTTGTTATTGACGGGGAGGATGAGGAGGCGGTAAATGTGGCGTTGGCGGAGTTTTTGGAGATGAATTTTTAACCACAAAGAGCACAAAGGACACACAAAGGACAACGTCGTCAACACATTGTGTTCTTTGTGAAAACCCTTTGAGAACCTTTGTGGTAAAGAATTTTGACTTTTGAGACAGCCCCATGATTGCCGTCATTTCGAGCGAAGCGAGAAATCTGTTGCAAAACTGTGTGATTTTTCGTACACCCGAATCATATTTTTTGTCGTTTATGTTATTTTTTATATTACCTTTGCAGCGGTTAAAAAAAAGACGAGTATTAATCCATATTTATTTTATAGAAAACAAAAAAATGGGAACAGAACACATATCTTCAAGCACTATCGGAACTACATATACAGTAACCATTCCGGAAAAATTGAGAAATAAAGGTTGGGCAGAATCTTTTGGAAACATCCAAGAAGAATTAAGGAACCTTTCTGAAAACTTCGACGAAATTAAAGTTAATTTTACCAAATGTAATTGGGCAGACCCATTACCCCTGTTGTCATTACTTATCGCATTATCTGAAATTCCAAATAACATCTCAAAAACAATACATTTGCCCACACCAAACGTGTATTCGTTTGAACAAAAACGCTTTTTGGCTTTTGTCTTTAAAGAGGGGTTTGTAGAAAATTGTTCGCAATTTAACATAAGAGTGTTGCATTCCACAAGCAATGAATTTTCAGAGAAAGAAAAAGAGCAAATAATAAATAACTACGAAAAATATTTATCCTACACAGATTGTACCATTCTTCCTGCCAAAATTGTTAATTTATTAGACATGGTTGGAGACGAAAAAAATTATATCGCAAAAATAGAAAGTGAAGTAGAAATATGGCTTGAAAAAACAAAACATCGTTTCTCCTCAAACGTTGCCTCTGTATTAGAAAAAGAACTCCTAAATAAAATAGATCGTTTTTTAAAAGAAACTATTGGAAATGTATATGAACACGCATATCCTGACAACAAATATGATAAAAAATTAGTTGGTTGCTATATTAGATATAGAAAAGGACTTGCAAATGGCTCACTTGACGAAAACTCTCGAAAAAATCTACAAAATTATATAGAGGAAGAACATCGTAAATGTCCTCGTTTACGCAATTATTACCCTAATTCACGAACAACTTTCTCTGAACAATCTTCAGGATTCTTCGAAGTATTTATTATTGATGCCGGCATTGGATTGACTAACAATTTCTATGGAGGCGCCACGCCTCATCCATTATTTAGAGAAGTGTGGAGACTAACAATAGGATTAGGAAAAAGGGGAATCAACAGCGGAAAAAAAGACACAGAATTTGGAGGGCTTTATACCATTAGCCAACTTTGTCGAGGAGATTGTCTGACCGCACGAGATGATTCCGAATGGCTTGGTGATATGTTGCCTGTAAAAGGAACTAATCCGGAAACGGATGCGAATCAATCGTATTTAAGTATTACCAGCCCACGCCAAATAGAAGGATTTGCTTTGATAGGAAGAATAGAAGCATTAACATTAAAAGCGAAAAATGAAAAATGGTTAAATCTTTACGAAGTTTATACAGGCGAAAAAAACGAAAGTCCATTTATCAAAGCTATACAAGAGCCAAAAGATATTTATACAAAATATTTCAAAAAAGTCAAAGAATTTTATGTACGAGACGAACGATTTGGTAATGCTAAAATGCTTGATGAATCTGAATCCGAATTATGTTTATTTTTCCCGTCAGAAAGATTGCCTAAAAACCAAATTTTTAAGATTATAAATAATGAATTATTACAAAAAATCAATAATATTAAACAACGGGCTATAATTATAGCAGATATTCCTGTCGGAGAGGCAAATATATATCAATATGCTTTATGTAAGGCTAGTTATACAACGGAATTTATAAGTAAAATAGACAAAATCATACTGATTACGAGAAATTTAACCGTATCTGCATTATCCAAACGCAAAATTAACGGTCAGAAAGCAAATGAACAGTATGACACATACGATTACGATAGGGGATTAACAGAATCCTTTTTATTATCTACATTCGACACGGCATTTTCCCCTCACTTATCATTAAAACATTGCGTAGAACTAATCAGAACACATGATTCTTTACTTTATTGGCGGTATATTGATAATAAAAATCGGTCGTATGAGTTTTTTTTGAGTAAAGACATTGTTTGGTATCAAGATGGAAGAGACATAGGATTAAAAGGATATTTGAATTTTGCAAAAACACTAACAGATGAGTTTTGTAAAAAAATATATGAATTAGCATTAGAACGTTCTCTATGTCTTTCAAATGAGGCTGGTTGTAATTACGAGAGCATAGACTTATTGACAAATAAATTAGCAATGCAAAATAATGTGTTGTTTCATAATGCACAAAAAGATAACGCTCAGAAGATTTTATTAGGCAGTGTTTATGTTACAGGATATACAGCCAGAGCCTCGCAAGCAGGAAATAAAGAAAACGAAGATAATGCGATTACCATTCATTTTTTTCACAATCAAAATGTGAGTGTAGCAGAAATGCCAACAAATCCTATTGCACAATTTTTACTTTGGCCTCGCGAAGAATGGATAACAAAAAATCTGAAAAGCGGTAATTTAAAACTTTCTCAGTGTAAAAGAATTGGAACATCTTATGTAATCGCTCCCTATGGCTGGAAATATTTTCCCATTCCTCGCTACAAGTTATTCGACAAAGAAAACAAGTGTTTTCTGGATATACCTCCTACCAAAGAACAAATACAAAATACAGTGCAATATGAATTTAAATCTGTTTATGAATGCTCCCCATCCGATACATACCGATACTGGCAAGGCAGGCGCGGACAGGTGTTAAATATCGGACACATAGATTATGAATCAAGCCACGATATTTTAAATATTGATTTTCCTTTTGTAATTAATGAAAGTTTTATGATGGGGGATAAATTATCCCAATTTTTATTAGCAGAATTTTTATACGCTTTGGGAACGGATGCAAGAGGGTTGAACACAGATAATCCGGTAATCGCTAACGGTGTAAAACAATATTTAAAGAATAAAACAACAAACAACAAAACAACAAAAAACAAATCAATACTAATTGTATATCCGTTTCATTATAATTCAGACTACATTGTTGCCAAAATTAAAACATATATCAAACAAGAATATCACAATAAAATTATAGCATTATTTCCTGTAAATAGAGAAAGAGCCAATGCCACATATTTAATTTCTCCGCTTACTATTGAAACACTGAAAGATGAAATAAATAAAAACCGAAAGAAAGATGAATCTATTGAAGTGTTATTATTTGACGATGCAATAATAGGAGGTAAAACAAGAAAAGAAATAAAACACACATTAATTAGTTTAGGAGTTGATTCTGTAAAAACTCTGACATTACTTGAAAGAAGACGACTCCCATTCAGTCCTTCAGAACCAAATAATAATAGGGCTTTTTGGCGTTTGGACATGCCAAATTTGGGCGGTGCTGATACCTGCCCCATATGCAATGCTTTGCAGAAATTAAAAGAGATTAGACATAATATTGCTTCTGAAAGCATATTAGATAGAATTCAAGAGATAGAAAAAATATGGGAAGCAAATAATAATAAACAATTATTGACTCCCATTGCAATAAAGGATGGCATTTTAGAAAAAAAATTTGGGATATATATTAACGACGAAGGCGAAAAATATTCTTCTCTTCAATGTGGTGGCGACAACAATAAGATTGAAATTATAAATTCTTTGGGACTATCTATTTATGTTTCAGAACTGCATACAATGACTTCAAGAGATGATATTGTTTTGGATTTTCTAAAAGATACTGAACAAGGAGAACCTATTATTGAAGATTATGTTAAAATAGAAATGTTAGCCACATATCTATTGTTGTTTAAAAAAGAATTATCAAATCTAACCCTTGAAAAAATAATCAAAGAATTATTTAGATTGTGTAAAGATAAAGAGACGAACAATTATACCTCCTATGTACTAATTGCGCTGTTAAATGTGAATGCAAAAAGATTAAATTTGCTGTATAATGTTTGCAAAAAGGAAGTAGATACAGATATAGAAGTTAAAAATCAAGATATGATTATTTTAAGTTTTTTGTTAAGTTTAGACAATCAGTCGGATTTTTCAAAATCAAAATCATTAAAAAAATACCGCACAAAAGATTTGAAAGATATTTACGGGTTGTTTCATTCAGAAATTTACAATGATAATGGGATTTCACATAGTGTTCCATTATTTCTAATTTCGACGAAAGATGCAAACAAAAATAATTTTCAAATGGCAGCAGATTCTTGTAAAAAAATACTGCATTTATTGGAAGATGGAATACCATTTTGGTTATATCGAAGTGATATTAAAACCCAAAAAGACCAAATAGTGAAACTATTAAAAAATTATGAAACACAGTCGAAAGCACATCCGAATGATTTTATCACATTATCGCCGTTAGCAGAAAATTTATTATGTGAATTGCAATATATTCATAGTCTATTATTTGGCTGTGTTGGTGCAAAAGAAGAAGAAAAAATCCCTTTGAAAGAACTTATACAGGAATTGATTACTGACAAAAAATTCTCTAATATCGGAATTTCTTCTGCATTTAAAAAACTTATCTTAAGTAATACTCAAATTGAGCGTTGGATTATTTGGGACTCGTATGTTTACCAAGAAATATCTTTTTTATTTGATAATGCAATTAAAGAAGGAAGTGAAACAAACGACCCTTTTTCCGAAAACAATGACATTATTAAAAATGCATGGGTATCAATAGAATATGACGAGAAAAATAAGCAACTTTTTTTACTTATTTACAATAAAAGTAACAATACAAGTGAGCAAGTAAAAGAAGAAACAAATAAAAAAATGAGATACGGAAAAAATCATTTAACTGATATCGGAATAAAAGTGGACTATCAATCTGTCATTATTGAAAATATGAATGAAAAGCCGGCAAATGATTATACACAACAAGGCACAAATAGATTTTTGAAAACGATCATAATATTTCCATACATTTAATTTTTTTGAATATGAATAAAATAGTAATTATTGACGATGCTTGGGAAAGACGAAAAGAAATATATTCTACAGTCCTTTCAGAAACAAACATAGAAATTGTTGGTGCGGGAATACCAACTGAAGCAATGAACCGGTTACAAGACAGTGATATAAATATGTATATTGTTGATATTGTTCTTGAGGGTTGGGATTTTAAAACCGACGAAACCCCTGTAATTCATATTTTAGGTAAAATCCCCAAACACAAGCCTATTCTATTGATAAGTAGCCAATATGAACAACTTGTCAAAGGTGAAAAGTTGACAAGGTTAATGAATGAAATTATAGATAAAGAGTTTAATGTGAAATCATTTCTACTCTGGAGTGATTTCTTTAATGCTACCGAGGATGAAAATGCAAAACAAGCAATATTAAGCAAAATAAATTTTCATTGTGGATTGCAAAAAAAACAAGAATTTGATTTTGCCGTTATTTGTGCTTTACCGGAAGAAATGAAACCGTTTATACAGAAATTTTCAAATACAGAAAATTTACCAATCGAAGGTATTAGTGTATCAAAAAAAGCAAAACTTACAACAAAAACAGGAAAAGAATTAAAATTCATAGCAGTTACTCAAACCAATATGGGAATGGTAGATGCTGCAATTCTTGGCACTATTTTAACTTCGCGTTTTGAAATAAAGCATCTTTTTATGATTGGTGTTTGTGGAGGAAAAGATGACAATGTAAAAATTGGCTCAATAGTAATGCCTATTGAAATAGTTGCGTATCAAAATGGTAAAATTACAGAACAAGGACTTATTCCTAATGTTAAAATTGCCAAATGCGACAAATCTTTTGGAAAACAAATACTAACACAAGAGAATAAGAGTATTTTAAATTCTATTTATACGGAAGCGCAAAATGAAATAAGAACCGAAACAAGTAAAGGAATTGACGCAGAATTATTAAATTCTGTTGAAACCGATGAAATGGCATGTGGAGATGTTGTTATTAATAAAAAGGAGGCATTAGATGAAATTGCAAAACAAACAGCAAAGCCCAAATTATGCGCTGTTGATATGGAAAGTTATTCCATTTACCGAATTGCCGAATTATTAAAAATAGATGCCACCGTTATAAAAACAGTCATGGATTTAACTGCAAATAAAACAGATAGATATAAAGATTATGCTGCAAAAATTTCTGCAAAATTTTTATATTCTATATTGTATGAGGAAATTATAAATTTGTAAAAATTTTCAATCATGTCAATACAAGGATTTTTTTCAACAAAGAGTGTTAGTGGGGCGTTAGCCTCGTTTGGGTTGCTGGTGTTTCGCGTGGCTGTTTGCGCGATGATGCTCACGCACGGGTTGGCGAAGATGTCGAACTTTGCGACGATGAGCAAACATTTCGATCCCCTCGGCATGGGCGGGACGCTATCGTTGTCGCTGGTGATTTTCGCTGAGGTATTTTGCTCCATTGCCGTCATCTTGGGATTGTTTACGCGGTTAGCCGCCATTCCGTTAATCGTCGCCATGAGCGTTGCCCTGTCGGTTCACGCCGGACAAGGCGTTGCGGCGATGGAGTTGGCGTTGCTCTACCTCACGTGCTTTACTGCTATTCTCATTACCGGACCGGGCAGTTATTCCGTTGACCGGCTTATTTGGAAGTAATTCGGGGATTTGCAAAATTTATTTCAAAAAACCCGTATCTTTGCAAAATAATTAATATCCATGGCAGTAGTAAGCAATAAAGCAACCCTCAGTATCAACATCAACAAAATAGCGACTTTGCGCAATGCACGCGGCGGCAACGTTCCCGACTTGGTGAAGACGGCTCTTGACATTGAACGGTTTGGCGCAGAGGGGATTACGGTACATCCGCGTCCGGATGAGCGTCATATTCGTTATACCGACGTTTACGATTTGAAGAAGGTGTTGACCACCGAGTTTAACATCGAAGGTTATCCTTCCGATGATTTTATCCGTTTGGTGTGCGCAGTTCAGCCGGCGCAGGTTACGTTGGTTCCCGACCCGCCCGAGGCGCTCACCTCCAATGCGGGCTGGGATACCGTCAAACACGTGTCGTTCTTAAAAGATGTCATCGCGACGTTTCACGCCTCGAACATTCGGACAAGCATCTTCGTTGAACCGGAGGCGCGTGTCATTGAAAATGCCGTCGAAACCGGAACCGACCGCGTCGAACTCTATACCGAGGACTACGCCAAAAAGTACCCCGCAGACCCAACATCAGCCATCGCGCCTTACATCGCCGCGTCGAAAACGGCGCACCGGTGCGGGTTGGGAATCAATGCCGGACACGATTTGAGTTTGGAAAACCTGAAATATTTTGCGCAACACCTCCCCTATCTCGACGAAGTCTCTATCGGTCATGCCTTAATCAGCGACGCGCTTTACTTCGGATTGGAAAACACGGTGCAAATGTATTTGTCGCAATTAGCATAAACATAAAATCAATTATTCATGGAATCGTTAAAAAACGCCATTCGCACTCTTGCCCGGCAGTACCAGCCGCGCGTTGTCGCCATCCGGCGTCATTTGCATACACATCCGGAGTTGTCGGGAGATGAAAAACAGACGGCGGCGTACATCGTGCAACATTTGAAAGAGCATCACATTCCGTTTCGGGAAAATGTGGGCGGCTACGGCGTTGTGGCGCGTATCGAAGGGAAAAATCCGGAAAAGTCCACTGTCGCCCTGCGTGCCGACATGGACGCCCTGAACATTACCGAAGCGACGGGATTGCCTTTCTCATCGCAAAATCACGGCGTGATGCACGCCTGCGGACATGACTTCCACACCGCCAACCTGATGGGGACAGCATTCATCCTAAACCAACTGAAAACGCAGTTTGAAGGCACTGTGATGTTGATTTTCCAACCTTCCGAAGAGAAAATCCCGAGCGGCGCACTGCAAATGTTGGAGGCGGGAATTTTCGAGGACAGCCGTCCGCAAGCCATCTTTGCCCTCCATGTTGACCCCGGCATTGACACAGGAAGAATCGGCGTCCGCAGCGGCGCTTTCCTGGCTGCTGCCGATGAACTTTTCATCACCATTCACGGCAAAGGCGGACACGGGGCGTATCCTTACAAGTGCGTTGACCCCGTCGTCATCGCCGCTCAGACCATCCTGTCGCTCCAAACCGTCGTCAGCCGCAGTGTTGACCCGCTCCATCCCGCCGTCGTCAGCATCGGACGCATCGAAGGTTTGGGCAACACCAACATCATCCCCGACGAGGTAACAATGCGCGGCACCATCCGCACCTTCAACAACGCATGGCGCGAAACCATACACCGCCGCATCACGGAACTCATACTCCACACCGCCCACGCTTTCGGCGGAGACGCCACCGTCGAGATTAAAAAAGGCTACCCGCCCGTAGTCAACGACGCCGCACTCACCCAACGCACCGTCAAAACCTTAGAAACGTTTTTCGGAAAAGAAAACATAGAAGAGAGCGCCATGAGAATGGGCGCCGACGATTTCGCTTTTTTCGCTCAGGAAGTCCCCGCTACCTACCTGCGCTTGGGCGTGCGTCCGAAAAATACGCCAACCGGCGCACTGCTGCATCAGGCGTCTTTCAACCCCGACGAAGATGCTTTGGAGACCGGAATGACGGCTATGAGTGGATTGGCGGTTTTGGAATGTGAAACGTGCCACATATAATAATACGTGTTCGGATGTTTCTTCTTTTTGAAGTGGGCCAACTTGGACTCGAACCAAGGACCTACTGATTATGAGTCAGTTGCTCTAACCTACTGAGCTATAAGCCCATCCTTTTTTGCGGGTGCAAAGATACAACAATTAATTGAAATCCGAAAATTATTTTTTTCCTGACTTCGACAATGCGACACCTAATCCTTTTCATGCGGAATAGTAAAACACTATATCGTTATTGCAATAACCTCATTTATACCTAATTTTTATAACGGAACAACCTCAGTAGCAATGAATTACAAACAAACACCAACCTCATTACCTCATTTCAAACACAAAGAATGAGGTAATGAGGTTTATGGTTAATGGACTCATTATCCGCTACTGAGGTTGTTTTCTTGTTTGAATAAGGTAAAAATGAGGTTTGTTCCGATTTCAATGCCGAGACACCCAAATCGGCGTTCTTAATTTTGTATTACATTGATATACATGGTATTTCAAGAATACAGAAATAAAAGTGTCGAAGTCAGGATAAATATGATATAGCGCAAAAAAATATACTTTTGTCTATGTTTTTTCCATCCGAAGTTGCTACTTTTGCCGTCAAATTTATTAACTTTATTTAATTTTCAGTTTTATGACAAATAACAAATTCAGATGGATGATTTGCGCCATGATGTGCGCAGCAATCTTCGCGGGATGCGGAGGAAACGGTGGAAGCAAACTCAAGAAAAACGAATACCTTGGCTCGCTACCGGGAATTTACGCCGACTACAAGGCAAAAACCAAGGCTTTTAAAGAAAAGTGGGAGAAAAAAGAGGCAAATGCGAAAAACATGAATCAGTTTGCCAAGTTGGCAGCGGAGTACGACAAAGAGGAAAAGGAATTAAAAGGGAAATTTAACGCCGACTGTGAGGAGGAGTTTAAGAAGATTACGGGTAAGGATATCCCTCTTTCTTTCAGCAAGGAACTGCTCAATTCGGATGCATTGTTCTATGATGTTTCTGCAACACCGCTGTATATCAACAAACAGTATTCGAACATGCCCTGTGTTAACTTTTCTTTTACAACAAAACACGACGTGGAAGTGCCTGCCAGAAAAGTCGGAGAAAGAGACGAGATGTACGCCGTTTATTACAGGCTCATTGCGTCAGACGGCTCAATGGTAGGATATCCGAGTACCGTGTCCGGTCTGATTGAACGGGATTTTAAACCCAAGTCCATCACAGCAGGAACGCCGTTGGTATATAAGCCGTGGTCGGAAGCAGAAGATATAATTTGCTATCTGTTTACCGGAGACAAACCGGAAACATTTGTGGAGTTCGCAGGTGTCGAGTTCATCACTAAAAGCGAATACGAAGAGGCTTTGGCACAAATGGGAAAATAGAGAATTATGTCAGGAAGAATATATCAAAATTCAGACGGTACGTACTTAGGAGCAAATGCTACGTCGTATGACACCGAGAGCGCGGCAGAAGCGTCTTTAAGGCATGCGGCGGCAGGTGCGGCAGGCGCAGCGGAAAGAGACAAAATATTGGGAAATTTCTTGGATTTTGCGGGGAAGGCTCTAATTATTATTCCGGTTTTAGGCGCCCTTGCATGTCTTTTTATGACGATTTTTGCCGGTTTGCGCGGTTTTATCATCTTGGCAAAGACATTTTGGCTATTTGATGTATGTGCATTAATAATCGCTTTTGTTGTGTATCTGGGGGCTATTCACGGGTTTTGGAAAAGTGTCGGCGGATTCAAAGGGATTTTACGAAAGGGTGTCATCGGTCCCGTTTTTTCTTTTCTTTCCCGTGTCGCGGTCTCTTTTCTAATAGGCGTAGTGGTATCTATTCCATTCTTTTGGCTTTCGTATAAATACTATTGCAGAAGCGATATGCACTTCGCTTCCTTGTATTCTGTTGATTACATACAAGCCCTTCCCGATGGAAAAGCCCCTGTGGTTTATGAGAAGCGATTCCAAAAAGGAAAAATCCTTGCAGAACCTTCTATTGGTGAAAAAGTAACGGTAAACGGTATCACCGTCGGACTTGCGCAGTTCAATATTACCACAGCCGACAGTGTAACCGGCTGGGTTGACCGCGCCGCTTTCCCCGAAGAGGCTGCCGAGATGCTTTCCATCAATATCAACGTTGACGGCTTCGACAGCGAAGACATAGCCATTGACCGCGAAGCCGAACGACTGATAGAACGCTATATGGATGTGAAAAAAACCGGTGGTGGTGCATACGTTGTAAATAAACAGTACACCATTTCACAAAACACCTTAAATCGCTCCATTCGGGTAAATGCACAAACACCGCTTATGGCAGTCGGACACGAAGCGTACAGAGACGGCGCGAAACCAACAGAAAGCGGCGCTATATTAACGCTCGAAAACATTTTGTATGCCGACGACTGTACGCTGGTCTATCTTACCGTAACCGACACAAAAGTGAGAGACCTGTACGGAACGTTCAACACAACGGCATGGAAAAAATCGCTCACGGTAACAGACCTCGAAACAGGCGAAAAATACCCGCTTTTGCAAGCCGACTACAAGCCGACGTGGAAATGGGAGCAGACAGGGAATAATTTTAAGTCGTCCATCGTCTTTTTCTTTCCGCCTTTCAAGTCGCGTCATTTTTCACTCACCCGCGAAGCCTCCCCGCTCCCTTCCGACAGTAAGGCAGGCTATGGCGGTATATTGGGCTGGATAGCAAAAATAACTTCGGGCGGCTCAACGGCGGAATATCTGGATTATAATTTCATGGACATAAAAGTCAAATAAAAATAGTACCTTTGCGTTTGTGATTTTTTAATAATGAATTATGAACACCGAATTAAAATCATTTGAAGAAATAAAACAACTGACCGACTACGGAATGGAATATTGGTCGGCTCGTGATTTGCAAAAGCCGCTTGGCTACGAAAAATGGGAAAATTTTTCAAAGGTCATAGACAAAGCAATGCTTGCTTGCGATACGGCAGGTTTTGATGTAAAAGAGCATTTTCCTTGCGTAAAGAAAACGATAGAAATGCCTGTCGGGGAACAGTTTGGTTCACGGGGTTTTCCTGACGTCAGGAAAACCCCACAAACCAAGGCTATTATCGACTACAAACTTTCTCGCTATGCCTGCTATTTGATAGTTCAAAACGGCGACCCGCGCAAAGAACAAATTGCCCTTGGACAAACCTATTTTGCCATTCAAACCTACCGACAGGAATTGAACGACAAATACAATCAACTTGCCGAAGACAAAAAACGATTGCTTTTGCGGGGTGACATAAAACAGATGAACCAACTTCTTGTCGAAGCCGCTAAAGGCGCAGGAATTATTTCAAACGAAGAATACGCCCTGTTTCAAAATCGCGGCTATCAGGGTTTATACGGCGGACTTTCGGTTGCCGACATTCATTACAGAAAACAACTTGCCGAAAAAGAAAAAATCTTGGATTTTATGGGCAGCGAAGAAATGATAGCCAATTTGTTCAGAATATCCCAAACGCAAAGCAAAATAACAAGAGAAAATATACAGAGCAAAGAACTTGCAAGTTATGCACATTTCACGGTTGGAAAAGAAGTCCGCGAGGCAATAATGCGGCTTGGCGGCGTAATGCCCGAAGATTTGCCAACCCCACAAAAAGGAATTATTGAACTCGAACGGGAAGCAATAAAAAAACTGAAAGAAAAAAATAAAGAAATAATGACAGATGAGTAAGAAATGACAAAAAGAAGATTAAACTTGAGGAATGTGGTTGCGATAGCAATCTGCCTCGCAGGATTTTTAACAATTACAGCATTATCAGGCTGTAAGAAAGAGAAAGAGTCAACCAATCCGTCCAACCCTGACGTTCCGCCGCTTATCAATGTGGAAAAGGGATTAAGTTATTCGGAAGTGTTGGAAAATTTAACTGCAAACGGTTATGTTCCTTCAGAGAAGACAGACAGCACCATCGTTTTCAAAGGTGCGGATTTGGACGGCATACACCCGTTAGCCGATTTTTTGACAGATTACGTCATCCATTCGTCAAAGCAGGTTACGTTTGCTTTTGATGAAGATGGATTGTATATGCTTCACATGGAAGGAAAAACGGAGGCAGATGCTATTCCGTATAAATTGAAAATGCAAAGTGTTGACGATTTCATGGAAGACGCAAAAGGTTTCGTAAGAGATCAATATGAGTCTCTGTACGTTAGTGGAATATCAAGAATGAATTGTGGCGCTATACACGCAAAGCAATTTACTTGCGGTATGAGTCATGTTATAGGCGCTTGGGATATATTGCGCCTTTCATTTGATGCAGGAAATATCTATCCATCATACTGGTGGTATGCTACCCCCGGCTATTTGGATGGCGGATTAGATTTGTACTTTTTACTTATTCCGAATAATAAACCGGGCGTGGAACCTGAAGAAACCTTAATTCTTGATTTTGAGTGTAGGATTTATTGGGCGGCAGTCCAGCGCGTAATTGGAGTGAATAACTATCCGTGTTGGCATTAATAATCTCGTGACTTCCTGCTGCTTGTCTATAAAATTCAAAATCGAACTTCTTCAACGAAGTTACTGTTTTTCTATAATTGCCGCGTATGCGATTTTCATCACACAAAAGGTGTTACACCTTTAGCGTGATGAAAATCAAAAAAAAGTTGTATCTTTGCAGCACGAATTTTAAAGATTATAAGTTATGGGTAATAATGTAAATCCTTTTCCGTCAATGAAATACATATCTAAAGAGTATTTCTGCGATAGAGAATATGAGTTAGAAATTTTGAAAAGAAGTGTGAAAAATGGCATAAATACAACTCTAATTTCAGCCAGAAGGCTAGGCAAATCAGCCTTAATTTACCGTGTTTTTGAAGATTTGGAAGAAGAAAATCATGCTTGTGTCTATGTGGATATTTACGATTGTGCCAAGTTGAAAGATTTTACGGAAGCCTTGGCACTGTCCATTTTCACTAAGTTTCCTCAAAAGCGCGGTATTGGTCGGCGTTTTTTTGATTTTCTGAAGAATTTACGCCCTGTCATCAGTTACGACAGGCTGACCGGACAGCCCGAAATAACTTTCGATTTTGCGCAACCCAAAGAGTATGAACACACTGTGCGCAATCTGTTACATTTCTTGGACAACCAACAAACGCAAGTCGTATTGGCAATAGACGAGTTTCAGCAAATAGCCGAGTTCCCCGAAAAAAATGTCGAAGCGCTCCTGCGAACGATTATCCAAACACTGAAAAACACGCAATTTATCTTCAGCGGAAGTAAGAAACACCTGATGCTCGAAATGTTTAACACCGCCAGCCGTCCGTTTTTTTCAAGTACGCAAACGATAGGATTGGTTGAACTTCAAGAAGATAGATACAAAGCGTTTATCCGGCAAAAGTTTGAAGAACGCAAACGCAGCATTGACGACGAAGCCATTGACTTTATCCTGTCGTGGACGCTCTCGCACACGTACTATACGCAAGTCATTTGCAACTCCGTCTTTGCGAGAGGGAAGAAAAAGGTAACCGTCGAACATGTAAAACAGGCGTGCGACGAGCAGTTAACCCTGAATCAGGTAAATTACATGCAGTATCGCAGCCTGCTGAGTCCGATTCAGTGGCAGTTGCTTGTTGCCATCGCCAAGGAGGGATTGGTAACGGAGCCGCAGGCACAGGCGTTCCTGCGAAAATATAAAATCGGGGCGGCATCGTCGGCGCAAAAGGCGTTGACGGCGCTGTTAGACAAGGAGATGGTTTTCTCCATCGAAACCATGGAAAAAACGGCTTATCGGGTGTATAACGTCTTCTTGATGCGCTGGTTGGAACGGGTATTTTGACCTTATACAACACTTTTACATAGTATCACTTTTACTAGCATCGGCTAAAACTCCTCCATGATCTGGTTGAGGTTCACCTTGGCACAGTCAAATTCGACGTCGTAACCTGATGCCGGTCTGGGGAAGTCGTCTTTGGGCATGTTGATGGTGGGGTCGTCATACACTTTTATCATAAAACGCGCCCAGATAGGTAGCGCCATGTGCGCACCCTGTCCGTAGGTGATGGAGCGGAAGTGGATGCTTCTAAACTCGGCGCCCGTCCAGACGCCGGTGGTGAGGTAGGGCGTCATGCCGATAAACCAGCCGTCGGAGTGGTTTTGGGTGGTTCCTGTTTTTCCGGCTATCGGATTTCTCAGATTATAACGGTATTGCAACCGGACGGAAGTACCGCCTTCGACAACGCCTTGCATGGTGCGCAACATGGTATAGGCTATCTCTTCGCTCATGGCTTCGGTGCGTTGCGGGACAAAGTTTTCTATGACGTTACCGTATTTGTCTTCGATGCGTTTGATAAAAATCGGTTCCACGTAAACGCCTTGGCTAGGATAGGTGTTGAAGGCGCCGACCATCTCGCACAGTGTGATATCCGGCGTTCCCAAGCAGATGGAGACGACCGGGTCTATGGGGCTGGTGATGCCCATTTTCCGTGTCAGGTTGATGACCGACTGCGGGGAGATCTCTTTCATCAGGTGGGCGGAAATCCAGTTGTCGGAGTTTGCCAAAGCCCATTTCAGGGTTACCATCTCGCCGATTCTGTCTTTGTTGGAGTTGGACGGCGCCCAGATGGTTCCGTCGTAGAGTTCTATGCTCGGCTGTATTTTGGGGATTTCGGAACAGGGCGTGTAACCTTTTTCCTGCATCGCCATTGTATAGACAAACGGCTTAAAGGTGGAGCCGACTTGCCGCGCCGCATACTTCACCTGGTCATATTTGAAATATCGGTAATCGGGACCGCCGACGTATGCTTTTACATAACCGGTATGCGGCTCCATCGCCATCAATCCCGACCTCAAAAACCAATAGTAGTATTTGATGGAATCCATGGGCGACATGACAGTATCTATGGGGTTGTTCCACGAGAAGACCCGCATCCGCACAGGGGTGTTGAAAGCGGTATCAATCTCCGTTTCGGTAGCGCCTGCTGCCAGCATCTCGCGGTAACGGTCGGAATTTTTCTTGGAACGCTCGTACAGATTTTCCCGATCTGCGTCGCTGATATTCGAAAAAGGGGCATTTTTTGTATCTTTCCAATGGTTGAAAAAAGTCGGTTGCAACTCCTCGCTCAGCCATTCTCTGACGGCTTCTTCGGCGTAGCGCTGCATTCGCGAATCTATGGTGGTGTAGATCTTCAAGCCGTCTTTGTAGATGTTGTAGTTTTCGCCGTCGGCTTTGGTGTGGTTTTCGCACCATTTTTTCAACTCCATCCGCAGATATTCCCGGAAATAGGGCGCCAAGCCGGCGTTTTGGTCTTGTATGGAGTAGGACGAGACGTCCAAGGGGAGCAACATCACGGAGTCGCATACCTCTCCGGTGATGAAACCATATTTTTTCATCTGCGAAAGCACCACATTGCGTCGTTGGAGCGACCTGTCGGGGTTTTGCACGGGGCTGTAGCGCGTGGGAGCGTTTAAAACGCCCACTAACAGCGCCGACTCTTCCATGTTCAACTCGCAAGGTTCTTTCCGGAAAAAGGTCTGCGCCGCCGATTTGATGCCGAATGCCTGACTGCCGAAGTCCATCGTGTTGAAATACATGGCGATGATCTCCTCTTTGGTGTAACTCCGTTCGACTTTCACCGCCGTTACCCACTCCTGAAACTTACGGATGACCAACTGCGTCTTGCTCAGTTTTCCGCGCGGGAAGAGGTTTTTCACCAACTGCTGGGTAACGGTCGAGGCGCCGCCTTTCTTATCGCCGACAGCCACGCCCTTCAACGCTCTGCCGAGCGCACGGATGTCAACGCCGCTGTGGTCGTAAAACCGGACGTCCTCCGTCGCTACCAACGCCAAAACCAAATAGGGCGACAGTTCGCTGTAATGAATGTTGGAGCGGTTCTCAAAATAGTACTTCCCCAGTAAAACGCCGTCAGCCGAATAGACCTCCGAAGCCAACATGCTCTTCGGATTTTCCAACTCCTCGAAAGTAGGCATCTCGCCAAATACTTCCCACTCGATACACGCAAAAAACAACACCACACACAACAAAAATATAGCAAAAGCGCTCCAAAACCGAATGAAAAACTTTTTGCTCAATTTTGCCGTCTTTTTCTTCTTTTTATTTTCCATAAACGACACTCTTTTATTCGATAAACGTGAAAAACATGATTTTATTTGTCATTTGCCCGTTTCCGATTAACTCACATTGCAGATATTATTTCGTATCTTTCTCATTTTCAAGTTAATTAATGAATCTTTATGAAAAAATTACCCGAAAAAATCGACTCTTTTGTACTAAAAATGCCATTTTTATCGGGGAAAACAGATCCGCTTCAGTACGACCTGTGCCAAAACTGCGCATCACGCTGTATTTTCCAGTGTGCTTATCCTCAAACTGAACGCCTCAGCCCGTCAATACGGCAACTTACTTCGCTGCTAATGATCCCACATCAACAACTTTAAGTCTGCTACGTTTTTAAACTCTTTTATTGTGATTACCATCGTCTTAATTTTTTTTTGCAGATGTACATGAAATTTTTCAATTAGAGGTAATGAGGTTTATGGTTAATTGACTCATTATCATCTACTGAGGTTGTTTTCTTGTTTGAATGAGGCGAAAATGAAGTTTGTTCCGATTTCAATGCCGCCCCCCCAATCGGCGTTCTTAATTTTGTATTACATTGATATACAGTGAGTTTCAAAAACACAAAAATAAAAGCGTCGAAGTCAGTAGCGACCTCATCGTTCTTTTATCACCCCCACCGTATAGGCTTGTAGCAATCTTTTCAGGTCGTCGGCTTGTTTTCGCAGTTCGACGCCGATGTCAGTGTCGCCCACGCAGATGGGGTCGGGGGATATTTCAACGACGTCGCGCGATGAAATAATATCTTTTTCTTCTTCGATGGCTTGCGATTTTGAGCAGAAAGGTTCGTGTGAAACCAACACCAAACTGCTGGAGTTGTAGATGAGCGTGTATCCCGATATTCCTGTCTCTTTGCGATAGGGTTTGGACATGCCGCCGTCTATGGCGAAGAGTTTGCCGTTTGCTTTCACCGGTTTTTCGCCTTTGAGGAGTTTTACGGGGACGTGTCCGTTGATGATATGTGATTTTTCGGGGTCTAATCCGAACTCTTTTAAGATGAGTTTACAACTATCTTCGTTGTCGCGGAGTTTGAAGTAGGGGTTTTGCGCCTCTTTGTGCAGTCCTTCGTCGTCGGTCAGGTAGCGTTCAAAGGTCGCCATTTTCTTTTTTCCGAATAGGGGGGACGCGGGTCCGCACCAGAGGTACCAGCAATAGTCGTAGTCGGGTTGTAGGTCGGCGTCCGTTGACTTTCTGTTGACCCAGCAGCGGCGCACAGCGCGATCGAACTTGTCGCACAGCGCTTTTCCCGATACCAATCCGTCTTTGAAAGGAAACTCGTCGAAAGTGGTGGCGTCTTTCATGGGGATACAGCCGTGAAACAGCAGGTTGCTGTTGTAAACCAAATACATGCCGCCTTTGCCGATAAGGGCGCTGATGTGCATTTGTAACTTTTCGCAATTTAGGAATGTAAAACGAAGTTTGTCAATGACTTCCTGTTCTTCGTTAGAGAGTTTGTAAGGATTTTGAGGGTCAACGGTGGGAAAATATGAGTCTTTCAGCGGATAATCTTTTCCTTCAATATGGACGGTTTCGTTTTGAAAGTCAATTTTGTCTAAGAACATGCGGTTTTCCATTTTGAACTGCGGATTTCGTTGGATGACCTGTCCTTCCAACTTCCAACCGATGACGCTGATTGCCTTGTGCATCATGGTGGTGATGCGGACGCTGGTGTCGCGGTTTGTTTCGTCGCTGCTCGATTTTGGGATAAAACATGTGCAGGGGTCGTCGTTGTATTGCGTGAGGGCGAAAGTCAGCAGCGGTTTTAGGTTGATTCCGTAGGCGTCTTCCAGGGTGTCCAAGTTTTCGTAACGGGCAGAGAAACGGATGACTTCGGCGATGTGGGCGTCTATGCCGGAGGCGGCGCCAATCCAGATGATGTCGTGATTACCCCATTGAATATCAAAGGCATGATGGTTTAAGATGGTTTGCATCACTTTGGAGGCGTCGGGACCGCGGTCGAAGATGTCGCCGATGATGTGCAAACGGTCAATGAGCAGCCGTTGGATAAATGCGCAGATGGCAATGATAAAGTGAGACGCCCGCCGGATGGTTACGATGGACTGGATGATGCCGTCAATATAGTCGCTCTTTTTGCTGTTGGTCTCGTTGATGAGTTCGTCAATGATATAGGCGAAGTTGCTTGGCATGGCTTTTCTGACCTTCGATCGGGTGTATTTCTGAGCCGCCTCGCGGGCAACTTCCACCAACCGCAGCAGCGTTACATAGTACCATTCGTCGGTGTTAATCTTTTTCTTGTTGAGCGCGTCCAACTTCTCTTCGGGGTAGTAAATCAGCGTTGCCAACTGTGTTTTTTCCCGTTCTGCGATTTTTTTTCCAAAGACGTCGTCAATCTTACGGCGCACGACGCCCGAAGCGTTTCGTAGAATGTGGCTGAAAGTCTCATACTCGCCATGAATGTCGGTCAGGAAGTGTTCCGTGCCCTTGGGCAGGCGCAGGATGGCTTCCAAGTTGATAATTTCGGTACTCGCCGCCTGCGCGGTAGGAAAGCGCTGCGCCAAAAGGTCTAAAAACCGAAGTTCTTCCGTCGAAAAAGGTAATGGGGTCTCTGTCATGATGATTCGTATTCGTTTTAATTTCGGCAAAGGTACGAAAAAATCACCACTCCGTTTCCCGCATATCCCCGCACCTGCAAAACGTCCGGTGGAAGGCGAAACATTGCTCTAAGTGGTGCGGTGTGTGTCCTTTTACGTCCAAGTTGAGATAGTCGTGCAGCAGTTTTTTGTAGTCGGGGTGTGCGCAGTTTTCGATGATGGATTGTGCGCGTTGTATGGGCGACAGTCCTCTCAGGTCGGCGACGCCGTGTTCGGTAACGATGACTTTCACCGAGTGTTCGCTGTGGTCGGTATGCGTTACGGCGGGGACGATGGCGCTTATTTTTCCGCCTTTCGCCGTGGAGGGCGCGGTGAAGATGGAGAGACAGGAGTTGCGGCAAAAGTCAGCCGATCCGCCGATGCCGTTCATCATCGTGGTTCCCATGACGTGAGTGGAGTTGACGTTGCCGAAGATATCTGCCTCCAAAGCGGTGTTGACGGATATCAGACCAAGTCGGCGTGCTATCTCAGAACTGTTGGAAATCTCTTGCGGACGGAGAATGATTTTGTTTTTATAATGTTCCACGTCGGCATAGACTTTTTCCAACGCACTGCGGCTGAGGGTGAGCGAACATCCGCTGGCAAATTTGACCCGTCCCTGTTCCATCAACCCGATGACGGAGTCTTGGATGACCTCCGTATATACCTCAAAATCAGGAATATCGGGATGCGACCCCATCGCTTTTAAGACGGCGTTAGCGATGTTTCCAACGCCCGACTGTACAGGGAGAAACGATGCCGGAAAGCGTCCTTTTTTCATCTCGGAAGAGAGGAAGTTGGCTACATTGTTGCCGATTTTGTCTGTCAACGCGTCGGCAGGGACGAAGTCGCCTATTTCGTTGGGCAGGTTTGTCTCGACGATGCCGATGATTTTTTTTGGGTCAACCTGAATATACGGCAATCCGATACGGTCGGAGACGCGGTAAATGGGTATTTCCGTCGAAAAGGGTGGATTTTTGCACTCGTAAATGTCGTGTATTCCCGACAGCGCCTTCGGGTGGTAGGCATTGCGCTCAACGATGATGTGGTCAGCCAACTGCGCAATAGTCGGAGCGATGCCTACGGCGGAGGTGAGCGTTATTTTTCCGTCATTGGTTACGTCGCACGCCTCTATGATGGTGAATTTCGGCTTTGGCAAAAATCCCTGTCGCAGCAAACGCGGCAGTTCCGACAGGTGAAGGTCGAAATAGTGGATGTCGCGCTCGTTGATGGCGTTACGTATCTCCTTGGATGACTGGTAGGGCGATCGAAACGCGATGGCGTGTGCGCGTGTCAGCGCTCCGTCAATGGTGTCGCCCGTCGAGGCGCCGGCGAAAAGTCCTATTTTAAACGTGCGACCGTGCGCATGTTCCGCCTCCGCTCGTTGCGCCAAAGCCTGCGTTACCGCTTTCGGGCAGCCCGCCGCCGTGAAACCGCTACAGCCCACGACGTCGCCGTCGTTGATGAAAGCCGCCGCTTCTGCTGATGATATCGTCTTTATGTTCATAGTGCGGCAAAGGTACGGATTTAATTGAAAATTGAAAATTGAAAATTCAGAATTTCAAATTGTTGCAAAAATATCCCGATTAGGGTAAGGTGTACAAAATTTGAAAAAACATCATGCGGCTTTAAGTTTTTTATTTCTCATATTAACTTGATTTTCAATCAGTTTTTCTTTTTTTCCAACTTGTGATATCTGACATAAAAACGGACTCCAGACTTTGTTTGAAACCGAACTTTTCTCTCTTCTTTTATTACTAAGTCACACAGTATCAGCGGATACACCCTCAAGTAGTAATATGAACTACCTGATGCATTTCAAATTGTCGCAAGGGAATATTTTTGGGATTTTCTAAGTAAGGAGAAACCACATTACCCATTACATCATATTCCGTCTCTTAATCAGAAACTGCATCAGAATCTGGTCAAACCCTTGATTGATATCCGCTTCTGCGAAGTCAATCTGGTACTGTCCGCAGCGGATTTTCAGTTCGTTGACGAAGTCGCGCTGTTGTTGGCGGTAGGCTTCGCGTACTTCGTAGGGGGTGAGTTTCAGTTCTTGGGTGGTTTCGACGTCAATAAAGCGGGTGGGGACGTTTTTGAAGTCGAAGTCAATCTCCTTGGAGCGGTCAATGACGTGAAAGAGAATCACTTCGTGTTTGTTGTGGCAGAGGTGCTGCAAGGCTGAGAAGACCTCGTCGGGCGACTCGGATGTTTCGAACATGTCGGTAAAGATGATCACCAAAGAGCGACGGTGCGACTGTTCGGCGAGTTGGTGCAGGGCTGCTGCGGTGGCGGTGGTGCGTGCGCCGTCGGGACGACTTTGTGCCAACAGTTTTTCCAACTGCATGTAGAGAAAATGCTGGTGGGTGCTGTTGGAGCGGGCGTGCGTGGTAAATTCGATGACGTTCGAAAAGAGGCTCAACTGCGTGGCGTCGCGCTGTTTGTTCAGCATCACCATCAGCGCCGCTGCCGCATAGACCGAAAAGACAATCTTGGAGGGATTGTACGGGTCAATCTGCTCTCTGAGCGGGTAATACATTGACGATGAGTTGTCTATAATCAGATGACAGCGCAGGTTGGTCTCTTCCTCAAAGCGTTTGACGAAGAGTTTTTCGGTACGGGCGTAGAGTTTCCAGTCAATGTTACGGGTGGATTCGCCGGTGTTGTAAAGGCGGTGTTCGGCAAATTCTACGGAGAAACCGTGAAACGGACTTTTGTGAAGTCCGGTGATAAATCCTTCAACGATTTGCCGAGCCAAAAACTCTAACGAGGTATATGGCTGTATGACGGTACGGTTTATCGGCATAAGCAGCGAAAAAAGAGTGTTCTTACAGCAACTTTTCTAATTCGTCAACCAACGTTTGCTTCGGCTGGTCGCCGACGAGTTTTTGCACTGTTTCGCCGGATTTGATGTAGAGGATAGTCGGGATGTTGCGCACTCTGAATTGCGCCGTGATGCCCGGATTGCTGTCCACGTCAATTTTTCCGACAATCGCTTTCCCTTCATATTCCGTCGCCAGCGCGTCAATGGAAGGAGCAATCTTTCTGCACGGACCGCACCATTCTGCCCAAAAATCCAACACTACCGGAAGGGTTGACTGCATAACCACTTCGTCGAAATTCGTATCTGTTATTTGTAAAGCCATGATAAAATATTTTTATTGGTTATTATCTCTTTTACTTTCAAAGACTTAGTCTTGCTCTTCCGAGCGCAGTTTTTGAACGTAACGGGCTTTAATAAGTTGCTCGCGACGGATGATCGACGGCTTTGTGAACTTTTGCCTTGCACGCAATTCGCGCACAACGCCGGTTTTTTCAAATTTACGTTTCAACTTCTTTAAAGCTCTGTCAACGGTTTCGCCCTCTTTTACAGGTACAATGATCATAAAAATACTTCCTTTCGTTAATTATTAAATACTTCCTTTTCTTCTATCGAAAAAGGGGTGCAAAGGTACAATAAAATTTTTGAATTACAATATAGAAAAAAATTTGTCTCCATTCTCAATTATTTTTCGTACCTTTGCACCCGATTTACATGGTGATTGTAGCTCAGTTGGTTAGAGCGCCAGATTGTGGCTCTGGAGGTCGCGGGTTCGAGCCCCGTTTTTCACCCAAAACGTTATGATAAATAATTATAACACCTTATCCGCCATCGCGCCGTGCGACGGACGCTATCGGGAAAAGTGCGATGCATTGTCCGCTTTCTTCTCGGAAAGCGCTCTGATACGATACCGTTTAACCGTTGAAATAGAATACTTTATTGCTCTTCGCGAACTTCCGTTGCCGCAGTTGCAGGCGTTCGATAAAACAAAATATGCCGCACTGCGCCGACTGTACGAACATTTTCAACTTTCCGACGCAGAACGCATCAAAGAGATTGAAAAAACGACCAACCACGACGTGAAAGCCGTCGAATACCTGCTGAAAGAAAAGTTTGATGCGCTACAACTTTCTGATTATAAAGAATTTATCCACTTCGGACTGACGTCGCAAGACGTCAACAACACCGCCCTGCCGATGATGCTGCGGGATGCACACGAAAAAGTAATGTTGCCCGCACTGCTTCACGTCGTTGCGCTGCTGGAAGAGCGAGCCAAGATGTGGAAATCCATCCCCATGCCGGCGCACACGCACGGACAGCCTGCCTCGCCCACCAATCTCGGAAAAGAGATGTATGTCTTTGTGGAGCGTCTGAAAACACAAATCGCTTACTTCGAGACCATTCCCTACTCGGCAAAGTTTGGAGGCGCAACCGGAAATTTCAATGCACACCACGTCGCCTATCCCGAAATTGACTGGATACGTTTCAGTAACGATTTCGTTAACAATGTTTTAGGACTGTCGCGCTCGCAAACAACCACCCAGATAGAACATTACGACAACATGGCTGCCCGTTTCGATAACTGGCGGCGTATCAACACCATACTGCTGGATTTCTGCCGCGATATGTGGAGTTACATCTCGATGAACTATTTTAACCAAACCATCAAAGAGGGCGAAGTCGGATCGTCGGCGATGCCGCACAAGGTGAATCCCATTGATTTTGAAAACGCCGAAGGCAATATCGGCGTCGCAAACGCTCTGTTCAGCCATCTTTCCGAGAAACTGCCGCTGTCGCGCCTGCAACGCGACTTGACCGACAGCACTGTAACACGCATCATCGGCGTTCCCATGGCGCATACCTTGATTGCGTTGAAGTCACTCGAAAAAGGCGTTAACAAACTGTCCGTCAACGAAATAAAAATGTCGGACGAGCTGAACGATAACTGGGCTGTCGTCGCCGAAGCCATCCAAACCATCCTGCGGCGCGAAAACTATCCGCAACCCTACGAGGCGCTGAAAGCGCTAACTCGCAAAAATGAAAAAATCACCCAAAAAGCCATCTCCGACTTCATTGACACCCTAAACATAGACCCACATCTAAAACAAACGCTAAAAAACATATCTCCACATAATTATACGGGGATTTCACCGTTATAACAGAGATTTATTCATTTTTTAAACATAAAATCAGAAAAAGATTATGGACTTAAAAAAAATTTTAGCGGTTTCGGGACGTCCCGGTCTCTATCAATCCATCGGGCAGTCGCCGAGAGGAATCGTCGCCGAAAGCCTCTTAGACGGCAAAAAGGTAACGCTCTTTTCCCATGAACGCATCAGCGCCCTCGAAGAAATCTCCATCTTCACCCACGAAGACGACGTGAAACTGAAAGATGTCTTGAAAATCATCTTCCAGAAGTTGGAAGGGAAACCGGCGCTTTCCCCCAAATCGTCGGGTAACGAACTGCGGACTTTCATGGCTGAAATGCTCCCCGACTACGACGCAGAACGAGTTTACGACTCCGACATCAAACGACTTGTCAGTTGGTACAACCTGCTCCTTGAGAAAAACCTCGTTGACAACGAACCCGACGAAGAACAGGAAGCACAAGATGCTGACAACCAAGAAGATAAGTCCGCCGTGAAAGAAGAAACCAAAACGGAAAAAAAGCCCAAACCTCAACCTAAGTCGCCGACATCGAAAGCGTCAAAAGCAACGACGTCAGCCGCGCCCAAACCCACGCAACGGAAAACATCCCCACGAGCAAAGTAAAGTCGGCAACATAGAACCCTATCCATGGCGCGTTTTTCGGCAGCAACTATTTTCGCATCATTTCTTCTGTTCACCACGATAACGGCAGGTTATGCCCAGACCCAATATCCGGTGAACCTGAATAAAAAGTTGCTTTTGGAGATGGTCAACGACGCACGCAGCAAAGGATGCAGGTGCGGCAAGACCTATCACCCGCCCGCCCCGCCCGTGAAGTGGAACGAGAAATTGGAAAAAGCCGCCCAAAACCACAGCAACAACATGTACTCCAAGTCATTTTTCAGCCATATCGGAAAAGACGGCTCGACCGTCAGCAGCAGAGTTACCACCGTCAAATACGACTGGGTCATCTGCGCCGAAAATATCGGAATGCGGTACAAAACCGAACGCGCCGTCGTCCAAGCATGGATCAACAACCCAAGCCACTGCGAAAATATTATGAACGAACTTTTTACGGAAATGGGCGTCGCTATCAAAGGAGGGTACTGGACGATGGTGCTGGCGTTGCCACGATGAATATATATCCTGCTAATTCTTAAATTATGAAAATTTATTACTGAGCGTAGGTTGCTGAGCGTAGCCGAAGTATCATGGTTCAGACAATTTCCCTGTGCTGAAAAAAATATTCCGACAAAGGGAAAGTGCAATTTTTTACAAGGTAAAGCGTTTGTTCACTTTATTGACAATACTTTTATGTATAGAATTTTTATCACGTTATTATTTACTGTAATAATCAACTTCGCTACGGCACAGGAATCTCAGCCGGCGGGGACGCTGATTGACGGTGTGGCGGCTGTTGTCGGCAGGTCAACCATTTTATTTTCCGAGGTGGAGGTTCAATATCTTCAATACCGGAAGATGGAATCCTCGACGGTTTCGCCGCAAGAGGCAAAATGTACGTTGTTGGAAGATATGGTTTTTGGCAAGATGCTGTTAGACAAAGCCGAGTTCGACAGCCTGACGGTCAACGACAACCAACTGCAAAACGAGATGGAATACCGCCTACGCTATTTCGCCTCCCAGATAGGCTCTTTGGAGAAGTTGGAGGAGTTTTACGGCAAGCCGCTCGACGAAATCAAAGAAGAACTGCTGCAGTCCATCAAAGAGCAAAACATGGTGGAGATGGCGCGTAACGAGATAACAAAGGGAATCTCCATCACGCCATCGGAGGTGAAACGGCTTTTCAAAGAACTTCCCGCCGACAGCGTCCCGATGGTGAATTCGGAAGTTGTCGTGCAGGAGATTGTCAAACAGCCGAAAGTGGGTTTAGACCAAATCATTGAGCTCAAAGAACGTCTGCGCACTTTCCGTCAGCGAGTACTGAACGGGGAAAAGTTTGCGACGTTGGCGATTTTATACTCCGAAGACCCCGGCTCGGCAAACAAAGGCGGCGAGTTGGGCTTTTACGGACGCGGGGAACTCTATCCCGAATTTGAAACGGCAGCGTTTAAATTGGAACCCGGACAGGTGTCGGACGTGGTCGAAACCAAAGCCGGATACCATATAATAGAAATGATAGACCGACGGGGTGATTATCTCAACGTCCGCCATATCCTGTTGCGTCCGAAAGTATCGTTGGAAGATTTGGCGCAGGCGGCGCAGACATTGGACAGCATCGCCGGACTCATCAACAGCGGCGCTATCGCCATTGACGAAGCCGTGAAACAGTTTTCGGACGGCGACAACAAAATATCGGGCGGCTATTTGGTCAATCCCAACACCAACTCCGTCAAATGGCAACTCAACCAATTAGACCCCAAGCAACTGTACGTCATAGACAAACTGAAAGAGGGCGAGGTGTCGGCGGCAGTTCCTTTCGAGACGTCGGAAAGTTACCAAGCCTACCGCCTGCTCTACCTCAAATCCAAGACAGAACCCCACCGCGCCACCTTAGATACCGACTACGACGTGATTTTTAACTGGGCGCTCAATAAAAAGAAACAGGAAGCGCTGGAAAAATGGGTGAAAGAGCAACATAAAAACACCTATATCCACGTTGACGACCAATTTTTGAATTGTAATTTTAAAGTTTTAAATAAATAATAGACGAAATAACCTATTTCACCGTTAACTACCCATGAAACAGTATAAAGATGATGTAGAAGCCATTGCAGGCTTTTTAGAAAAGTATCAAGAGATTAAAAAAGAGATTGCGAAAGTCATTGTCGGACAAGACCAAGTCGTTGAGAATGTGTTAATTCCCATCTTCAGCCGCGGGCACGGTTTGCTGATAGGCGTTCCGGGATTGGCAAAGACGTTGCTCATTAGCACCATCAGCGAGGTGATGGGCTTGTCTTTCTCGCGCATACAGTTTACGCCCGACCTGATGCCCTCCGACATCGTCGGCTCGGAAATTTTGGACGAACACAAATCTTTCAAATACATCCAAGGACCCGTTTTCGCCAACATCCTGCTCGCCGACGAAATCAACCGCACACCGCCGAAAACGCAGTCGGCGTTGCTCGAAGCGATGCAGGAGCGCATCGTTACCGTCGCCGGAAAGCCCTATCCCCTACCCGACCCGTTCTTTGTCCTCTCCACCCAAAACCCGATAGAACAGGAAGGAACCTACCCGCTCCCCGAAGCGCAGTTAGACCGTTTCATGTTCAACATCATTTTGGACTATCCATCGTTTCAGGAGGAGGTTGACATTGTGAAATCCACGACGTCGCCCGGACAGCAAAAGCCGGGAATCGTGGTCTCACGCGAGGAGATTCTGTATTACCAAGAGTTGATTCGCCGCATCCCCGTCGCCGACAACCTCTACGAATACGCCGTCCGCTTAGCGTCGAAGACCCGTCCGGGAACCGCCGCCGCCCACGACTGGGCAAACCTCTACCTCAACTGGGGCGCCGGTCCGCGTGCTTCGCAGTTCCTCATCATCGGCGCCAAGTGCCACGCCGCCATCCACGGAAAATACTCACCCGACATCGAAAACATCAACGCCGTCGCCGACATCGTCCTGCGGCACCGCATCGTCCGCAACTTCAAAGCCGAAGCCGAAGGCGTCTCAGTGGAAGATATTATTGGGAAATTTATTAGTTCGAAATAGTTTTTTTACAATGAAAAACCTGATTAACATTAATCTCAGCCTATTGCTCTGCCTTACGAGCATAGCATTTTCAGTGCACGGACAGGATTCCGGCACTACCGACGAGGGCATAGTCATCAACGGCATCCGTTGGGCGACGCGCAATGTGGACATGCCCGGCACCTTTACGGCAAATCCCGAAGACGCCGGCATGTTTTACCAATGGAACCGCTACGCCGGATGGAGCAACAACGCCCCGCGCGTCAACTCCTACGGCGGCAACACATGGAACGGCGGCGAAGAACCGGGAGAGACCTGGATACAAGAGACCAACCCCTGTCCCGCCGGATGGCGCGTGCCGACAGAAGAAGAGTGGCGCAGTTTAGACAGCACCAGCAGTTCGTGGGGCAAAAAGAATGGCGTCAGCGGTCGCTTCTTCAACGCCAAAAACCCCATCTTCCTCCCCGCCGCCGGCAGCCGCTACTACAACGCCGGCACACTCTACGGCGTCGGCTCGACCGGATGTTACTGGAGTTGCACCATCAGCGGAACCAGCGCCTACAGCATGAACTTCGGCGGCACCACCGTCAACCCGAGCAGCGTCTCCAACAGAGCCTACGGCTTCTGCGTCCGGTGCGTGGCTGACGAATAAATGGTAGCACGCAGATGTGTTATTGAGCGCAGCCGAAACACACAGATGACACCGATTTTCGCAGATTTTAAGGTTGATTGATAATCAACGTAATATGTTCATTATGCCCATCCCATCAATCAAACAAATCACAGTTCAGACAATTATCGTTTCACCATCTTCCGCACCACCGCCCCCGTTTCCGTCGTTAGAGGGCTGTGTAGAAACTAATCTCACCCAAACAATGCAAATAAATAATGGTGAGACAATGATTAGTGACTTTTTTTAGTGTTTTTAATATTTTCTATTGAATATAAAATGTTGACAATCAAAATTTTATAATGATTTCTATCGCAAATGTGAATTTTTTTGCAAAAAAATAAAAAGTTTGCTGTTTGTATTGAAAAATGTTTTACCTTTGCAAAAAATCTTTTTTAAAGATGAAAAGAAAAGGTTTATTATCGGTTTTTGCCTTATTTGGCATCGTCTCTTTATCATGGGCGCAAAATACCATCGTCAATCCCAATAGTTCATGGGCAACGTTACGTTATGGCTTTGGTTATGAAGGTACCATCTGTAATGTGGAGACAGAATATGTTTTTTTTGATGGCGAATCAGTTGTAGATGGAAAAACTTATAAACAAGTTTATGCCTGCTACGACGAATTACATCAGTACGCGTATTATAGCGGATTAATGCGGGAAGAAAATCAAAAAACATATTTTATTTCTATATACTCAGATGTAGAATGTTTAATGTATGATTTTTCGTTGGAAGAAGGGACGAGTTTTGAATATGAGGACTATTATAAATTTATGGGGGTTCCATCGCCACCAATTCTGCTATATGTTAACGCTGTTGATTACGTAGAAATTAATGGAGAGATGAAGAAGTGCATTCAATTAGTATTGGATGATTATCATGATTATATAGTGGACACATGGATAGAAGGAATAGGCAGCATGAGGGGCATCTTGTATCCATGTTATACTTATTTTTTAGCCGGCGTTGTTAGAACTTTTCTGTGTTTTTTCCAAGATGAAGAATTAATTTACAAAAACACCGAATATGAGAAATGCTATTACGACAATATAGAAGACCTTTTTCCCCGAACCCTCGCACCGGATAAAGTATGGCATATTGAATACGGCTATCCTTGTCCCGAAGGTGAAGGAATAGGGTGTCATTGCTTCGCCGGTATTCAAACGATAAAGATAGGCGATATTACAACTTTTCATGGAATTGAATATTATGAGTTGCTCACCGACACTCCGAATCCGGAATGGGAAGTGATAACTTATGTAAGAGAAAAAGATAGAAGAATGTATTTTTATGTAGAAAGTTGCGATAAAGAGTATGAGATGTATGATTTCAATCGTCAGCCCGGTTATAATATTTCCTATATAGATCCGCTATATCCGTTTTCGCTTTTTAACCTCGATAATCCTTGCGAATTGACCGAAGAAGATTTGGATCTCCATAAATATTTTTTCACCGGAGAAAAAATCATCGAATATGACGGCGTGAAGAGAAAATGGCTGCAATTGGATCATCAGTGGCCCTCTGATCAATATGATATTTGGGTGGAAGGGATCGGCAGCATGAGAGGTATTACGTATCAGGTTACGCAGCAACTAACAGAAGTGCACCAACTAAAAGATTGTTACGAAGCAGGTGAATTGATTTTTGTAAACGAAGAACCCCAATATTGCTGGGTTGCGGCTACGGATTGCGAAGCCGTCAATGATTTAACTGCCGAAACCTGCAATCCCGATTGTGTTTTGCTTACATGGAGCAAACCGGAAAGCGATTTGCAGATAGAAGGATATCGTGTTTTTCGCAACGAGCAACCATTAAACGAAGATTTATTAACCGTTACTAACTATATTGACGACAACCTGCCCGATGGAATTTACGAATATTGTGTTATCGCATATTATACGAATGGCTGCATATCAGAGACTTCAAACTGCGTAACAGAAATGATAAATGTCGAAGAAAGTTGCGAAGCCGTCAATGATTTAACTGCCGAAACCTGCAATCCTGATTGCGTTTTGCTTACATGGAGCAAACCGGAAAGCGATTTGCAGATAGAGGGGTATCGTGTTTTTCGCAACGAACAACCATTAAACGAAGAATTATTAACCGTTACCACCTATGTTGACGAAAACCTGCCCGATGGGATTTACGAATATTGTGTGATTGCATATTATACAAATGGCTGCATATCAGAGACTTCAAACTGTGTAACAGAACAAATTACAGTTTCAATAGATGATTTTCAGAATAATGTGGTTCATGTCTTTAATGATGGAAACAATATGTTGCATATTGTTAATGCAAAGGGAATTTCATTTATAATGTATGACTTATTAGGAAAAAATGTGAAATTTATTTTGCCTGAAAACGATCATGTAATATTAAATCTCTCTTACTTGCCCAAAGGATTGTATGTAGTAGTTAATCAAATTAAAAGTTTAACCTTTAAAATAATTATAAGGTAACTATTCAGTCCTAACAAAAGGAATGATCGCCAATGTTTCCATCACATTTTTGGTATTTTTGATGGTTGTATCAATAACAGACCGGATGACGGCAAAAGCCTTAGCTCCTTCATCAGAGCGGAACAGCCCTGATATTTTTTGTTTAACTTTGAACGTTCGTACAGCTCTTTCGGAAGCATTATTATAGGTGTGGGTAATTCATCTATACAAGACCATTCCATAAGAATGTATCAGGGAGGGGCGCTGCAACCGGCAGGGAACCGATTCATTCAAAATCAGCCCCCAAGTGTAAATATCGCCAATAATTCAAACTATAGAATCTATTACTACTATAACGCTTTGGCGCCGGAAGAAGATCCGTTTTATGTTACCGGACAGGTAATCAAATCTCCGGTAAGCATCTCCTCCGAATGTTCGGGCAGAGGCGGCAGAGGTTTCAACAACGCCTTAGCCCAATATGACGAATGGAATATGGAATATGAATCCTGGCTTACCAAACTTCTTGCCACCGAAGTCGGAAGCGAAGAATACCATATTATATTAGGCGAGGTCTCATACTACAGTGCGCTGAAAGACAATTATTTCAACTCGATTGTGGTTGCAGCCATGAATGATGGCGAAAAAGGAGAAAATCTTCGCTACCTGTTTTCATATCGCGGCAACTACACCGACCACCTCTCCATCGTCGAAACCTACCTTGCTGAAAGCCGCTATGAAGAAGCATTGGCAACATTAGCAACGATGTATCACCAATTTGAGATTTCCGAAGAGCAAATCCTCGAATTGCAAGGCATGGCGACCTATATCAACTGGCTGCAACGGTTGGAAGCAGAGGAAAACACCATCTATTCACTGTCCGACAACGAGATAGAGTATTTAGTCAACTACGTCGAAACCAACACCGGACGCGGCACGGTATTTGCGAAAAATATCCTATGCGTCTTGTACGACATCTGCCTCGAAGACGAAAATCCGATACCCACCGACCCGAAAGATCAAACCGAAGAGCCGACCGTCACCACTCCTCTACCTATTAATAATAGTGAGTTGCTCGACAGAATCTCGGTTACTCCCAATCCCACCACAGGGGAGTTGAGAGTGGAGAGTGGAGCGTTGAGAGTGGAGAGTGTTGATGTTTTTGATGTTTTCGGCAGAAATGTCTCACGTCTCACATCGCATATCCCACATCCCCTATCCATTGACCTCTCGCATTTGCCATCGGGCATCTATTTTGTACGGATAACGACGGAAACAGGGACGGTAGTGCGGAAAGTTGTGAAGCAGTAACTCCGCGTTCCGATAGATGTGGAAAGGTAATTTCCCATCCGGCAATTAAAAAACCATCCGGCAGGTTTCTGCCGGATTTTTTTGTGAACTTTGAAAAATGAAATGCAACGCCCCCATCCTGCGTCATGCTGAACTTGTTTCAGCATCCTATAACACGGACTTTCACCAAAATTATCAGTGAAAAATCCGTGTTATCGGTGTCATCTGCGTGCTAAATTCCTACCGCCGCAGGCGTTTATCCCACTTTATCAACCCCAGTTCACATCCCGCATCCGCACATACTGTTTGTAGCGCCATTGGGCGTTTTCCTGTGCGGCTTGGAAGAGTTCTTGGGCTTCTTTGGGGAAGAGCGTTTTCAGGGAGTTATAGCGGACTTCGCCGTCTATAAATTCGGGGAATTTGCTCCAATCGGGTTCTTTGCTGTCGAGTTCGAATGGATTTTTTCCTTCTTCGGCTAAGAGCGGGTTGTAGCGGTAGAGTTGCCAGTAACCGCACTCTACGGCGCGTTTGGTTTCGTCTTGGGTTTTGCCCATGCCGGCTTTCAGTCCGTGGCTGATGCAAGGCGCGTATGCGATGATGAGCGACGGTCCCGGATAGGCTTCCGCTTCGCGGATGGCTTTCAGGTATTGCGCCTGGTTGGCGCCCATGCCCACTTGTGCCACATAGACATAGCCGTAGGTCATCGCCATAGCGCCGAGGTCTTTTTTGCGGATGCGTTTGCCGGCGGCGGCGAATTTGGCGATGGCGCCGACGGGCGTTGCTTTCGACGCTTGTCCGCCGGTGTTGGAATAGACTTCGGTGTCCATGACCAAGATATTGACGTCTTCGCCGGTAGCCAGCACGTGGTCTAATCCGCCGTATCCGATGTCGTAAGCCCAGCCATCGCCTCCGAAGATCCACTGCGACTTTTTCACCAAATATTGACGAAGGTCATATATCTGTTGGCAGTAGGTGCAGGTGCATTTTTCGATCATCGGGACGATTTTGTCGGTCAGTTCCTGTGTTTTGGCGCCGTCGTTTTTGTTGGCGATCCACTCTCTGAACAAGCCTTTGAGTTCGTCGCCGCATTTGTCGCACGATTGCGCTTCAGTCATGATTTTTTCTAAGCGGTTGCGCATTTGTCCTACGCCGAGCGCCATTCCCAAGCCATATTCGGCGTTGTCTTCAAAGAGCGAATTTGCCCAGATTGGACCTTTGCCCTCTTTATTCGCCGTATAAGGCGTTGAAGGACAAGAGCCTCCGTAGATGGAAGAGCATCCGGTGGCATTGGCTATCATCATTCTTTCGCCGAAGAGTTGGGTGATTAACTTGATGTAAGGTGTTTCACCGCAACCGGCACAGGCGCCGGAAAACTCAAAGAACGGTTGAGCGAACTGACTGTTTTTCACGTTCTTGTCGCGTCCTACCAAGTGCGATTTATAACTGACGTTCTGCGTCATATAGTCCCAGTTGACTTGTTCGCCCATTTGGCTTTCCAAGTATTTCATTTCTAATGCTTTTGTCTTTGCGGGGCAGACGTCGGCGCAGTTGCCGCATCCGGTGCAATCCAAAGGATCAACCTGAATCCGGAATTGCAATCCTTCCAACTCTCTGCCGTTGGCTTTCAGCGTCTTAATTCCTTTCGGAGCGTTTGCCAACTCTTTTTCATCCAACAAGAACGGACGAATGACAGCGTGAGGACAAACATAAGCGCACTGATTACACTGTATGCAGTTTTCGGCAATCCAGCAGGGGGTATGGGTGGCGATGCCGCGTTTTTCGAACTGCGACGTTCCGGGAATCCACGTTCCGTCTTCACGTCCGACGAAAGTGCTTACCGGGAGTTCGTCGCCTTGTTGCGCGTTGATGACGTCCACCACATCGGTGATAAATGCCGGAGCGTCGGGATTGGCGATAAAACGGATTTTCTCTACTTTAATGTCTTTCCACTCTGTCGGGATGGCGATTTGTTTCACTTCGCCTCCGCGGTCGATGGCGGCATGGTTCATGTCCAAAATGTTTTTTCCTTTGCTGCCGTAACTCTTAACGACGGCTTTTTTCATCTCTTTCACAGCGGTATCGTAGGGGATGACGTTGGAAATTTTGAAAAATGCCGACTGTAAAATGGTATTAGTACGGTTGCCCAAACCGAGTTCTTCGGCGATGCCGGTGGCATTGATGATATACATTTTAATATCGTTGGCTGCCAAATATTGTTTTACGTGGTCGGGCAGTTGGTTTTTGGTCTCTTCTTCCGACCAGATGGAGTTGAGCAGGAACGATCCGCCCTTTTTCAGTCCTTTAATAAGATGGTATTTATTCAGATAAGCCGGAACATGGCAGGCTACGAAGTCGGGCATGTTGACCAAATAAGGCGCACGGATCGGACTGTCGCCAAAACGGAGGTGCGAGCAGGTGAAGCCGCCCGATTTCTTGCTGTCGTAGGCAAAATAGGCTTGGCTGTATTTGTCGGTGTTGTCGCCGATGATTTTGATGGAGTTTTTGTTGGCTCCGACGGTTCCGTCGGCTCCTACGCCGAAAAACTTGGCTTCGAAGGTGCCTTTGGGCAAGATGCTGATTTCCGGCAGTAGCGGTAACGACTTGAAGGTTACGTCGTCCACGATGCTGACGGTAAATTGGTTTTTCGGTTCGGCAGTTTTCATGTTGTCGAAAACGGCGACCATGTGCGCCGGCGTGGTGTCTTTTGACGAGAGTCCGTAACGTCCGCCGACGATGACCGGGGCGTTCTTTTTACCGTTAAACAGTTCAACGATGTCCAAATAGAGCGGGTCGCCGTTGGCGCCGGGTTCTTTGGTGCGGTCGAGGACGGTGATTTTCTTCACCGACTTCGGCAATACGTCGAAGAAGTATTTTGCGGAGAAGGGACGGTAGAGATGTACGGTCAGGACGCCGATTTTTTCACCTTTTGCTATCAGATGGTCAACAGTGTCTTTTAAGGTTTCGGTGATCGACCCCATGGCGATGACGATGTTTTCGGCATCGGCGGCTCCGTAGTAGGTGAACGGTTTGTATTGGCGACCGGTCAACTTGCTGATTTGTTGCATGTAGTCGTTGACGATGTCGGGGATGGCGTCGTAGAATTTGTTGGCAGCTTCGCGTGCCTGGAAGAAGACGTCGGGGTTTTGCGCCATTCCGCGTGTTACGGGATGTTCGGGGTTGAGGGCGTCTTCACGGAACGCCTGCAGCGCTTTTTGGTCGAGTAGCGGCAGGATGTCTTCGTTGGTGAAGGCTTCTATCTTTTGAATTTCGTGCGACGTGCGGAAGCCGTCGAAGAAGTGACAGAACGGAATGCGTCCTTTCAGCGCGGAGAGGTGTGCTACGCCTGCCAAGTCCATCACCTCCTGCACGGAGCCGGAAGCTAAGAAGGCAAATCCCGTCTGACGGGTGGCATAGATGTCGGAATGGTCGCCGAAGATGGAGAGCGCCTGTGTTGCTATGGTGCGCGCACTTACGTGAAATACGGCAGGCAACAACTCGCCCGCCATTTTGTACATGTTGGGAATCATCAACAGCAGTCCTTGTGATGCTGTGAAAGTGGTGGTCAGCGCGCCGGCTTGCAGCGAGCCGTGTACCGCTCCCGCAGCGCCCGCCTCCGATTGCATCTCAACGACTTTCACCGTCTCTCCGAAGAGGTTTTTACGACCTTTTGCCGCCCATTCGTCCACGTTTTCAGCCATGTTCGACGAGGGGGTGATGGGATAGATGGCGGCTACTTCGCTAAACATATACGCCATGTGTGACGCAGCTTCGTTGCCATCACATACTAAGAAATTCTTTTTTTTATCCATAATCCAAAAATATTATATTTATAATCAATGATTTACTAAAAGTTCAAATGATAGTGCAAAGGTAGAAAAATATTTGAGAATGGGAAAAGGGGGAAAAAAAGGGTGTATGGCAAATTGCATAGGGAGAAAGACGAAATGAATGACGGCGCTTTGAGGGTGAGATTCCTCGCTTCGCTCGGAATGACAATGTTCGCTTTGGGAGAGAGAGGGGGGGTAGAAGGGCGGCGGCGGCGCCGCCGCCCTTCTACCCCCCCTCTC